>Ga0123352_10003777_pt1 | contig 22061 bp, 9 predicted proteins | sample TergutLab28metaG_FD_89700 | JGI IMG/M metagenome (GOLD analysis project Ga0123352, IMG submission 89700) | Labiotermes labralis P1 segment gut microbial communities from Petit-Saut dam, French Guiana - Lab288 P1 | ecosystem: Host-associated > Arthropoda: Insects > Digestive system > Gut ...
GAGGCAAAATTGCCAAACGGGAAGAGTAGTAGGTTGTTTAATGAGTCTGTATCAACTATACGTGCAATATGTGTCCACTTTGGAGTAATGTCTTTCATGTATATTTTACGGAGAAGACAAAGCTGTTTATTCCGGCTTTACCAATTATTCTATCTCCTCTTATATTTTTGTCTGTTTTTCTATCTCTACATACCTTTCACTTCTTTGCTTTCATAGATACTGTTTAGCCTGTACACTAAAGTATTTTAGCTACCCTATTAATAAATCAAGTCAAAATTATTTCTTGATCCTCAAATACAATTCTTTGGAACCGACCACCCAACAGCTGCCATATTTTCAGTTCTAAAGATTTTTTCAGGAGGAATCCTCCATATTTAGGGAGAAAGTTCCTCAGGTTCCTTTACATAAATATAATCAAAAGTACCTGTGTTCGAATTTGAACTCCTGTGGAGATAGGGACGCGAAAAAATGTGGTTTTCTTGCGGTTCTAGTTACTGGTCCTGTTTAATATGGTGTGTTATCCTTACAGTGTGCTGGTTTATCCTTGAGACGATAGGCAAGACAAGGCATACAGAGACGAAAGTGCTATGTAGAATAATTGGAACTCTCCAGAGGATTTTTATGAAACTAGCCAGAGTATTCCTTAATTAATGTACTTACATTCCATTGGGCAGTGCGAGATCTTAACCAGCTATCCTTAAAAGCAAAAGTGTAAATATTACTTATGGCATTATACATTTATGAAAAGTCAGCTGTTTCCAAATATTGACGATGCGGGTAGAAACGGCATGAAATAGCTGTACACAAAGTAATCTATTGCTATAATTTGGCGTATTCACTTATATATATATGCCAATCAGACAGGAAATGCACATTGTGTCCCAAAAATCAATTAATCTTTAGTAAAATGTACACTAAAATACGGAAAATGTCTTAGTACACACCTGCGCAGAACAGACGTAACTTAATTACGAAAACACATGTTGCTGGGTCGTACAGGTTTCACCAGGCTTGAATTGGAACATGTAGCCTACTTTTTGTGAACTGAGTTCTGGTCCATTCTGTATTTCTACATCACAGTTACGTGTAATAGTATTTGTTCCCAAATTAAGCCTATTATTTTTGAAAGGTTGTGAGATATTGTGTTAATCTGGAAAGTGATACGCTGTGGTCAATATAATGTAACTTTTGTTGCAATACATTGGAATTCATGGTCAGTTAAATGCAGTTTCATTTGGGCAGATCCACAGGCGAGATCTCCATACCAATAAACCAAAACAGTTGTACGTGAATACATAATATGGATTATTTTGAACGATAAGCGCGGTACTTTAATTGGCGCGCGTTCATATTAGAGAATAATGTATGCTGATGGCATTTTACAAATATTTTTCACAATTGTAAAACATTTGAATAAACTGGGGACATAAAATCCAAAAACCTCTGCAACATATCATTTCATATTAGATTTCACAAGCCTTTGTTCAAAATATACATAATTTGAATTGCATGTAGTTAACAGGTCTATCAACTTGAAAGTCGCTTTCGCCTAATAGATATTAATTTTCACAGATTAATCATTTAGTTTGCATATATTTCATTGAGTATTTAGACAAGCGTCGGTTCCAGTGGCCGTGCGGTCTAAGACGTAGGTCTACGGCCGCTCGCCTGCTGAGATTGTGGGTTCGAATCCCACCGGGAGCATGGATGTCTGTCTGTTAAGAGCGTTGTGTGTAGTCAGGTAGAGGTCTCTGCGACGCACTGATCACTCGTCTAGAGGATTCCTATCGACTGTGATGCGTCGTTGTGTGCGATCTAGAAACCTCAAGAATGAGGAGGCCATGGCCCGCGTTGGGCCGCAGCGCCACAAAAAAAAATAGACAAGTAGTTGTGTTCTTTAGTAAAGCGATTTGACAAATTGATAATGATGCTGCCAGCGAGAACAGAAGCGGTTATCAAAGTTATCAATTGTAGAAATTGTTAATGCGCGACATGAAGTAATAAAGTTACGCAGGTTGAAGAGGTGATATATTTCTAGAGAGCTAAGCAGCCAGAAACTGAAGCATTGATTTCGCCTTGACTTTTTATCGGTACCAATAATGTATGTAGCCTTAAATCAAAAGCCTCTGATCTCACTGCAGGGTAAAAAGCGAACTTGGTCTTAATTTTGGAAATTTGGTCTTCATTTATTAACAAGTGTGTATTCCCATAATCGCTATAATTAAATGAACTTTAAGTTTATTAATGATCGTCAGCGTTTAGAAATTCTCATCTAATCTGGGAGATCAGACGTTACTTTGAGGAAGCACCTGGGACAGCTGTCAATGTTTCTGAGCTGGAATCGATTCTGCGAATTCAAGATTCAGTATCAGCTTAGACGTCTACTTGTGAAGACATCAAATAGAGAGCAAGGATAACAGCAATTCTGTTAATCGCATTTCGATTCCATCAATCACTACCCGAATGGAGGGGACAGACAGAGCTGACTATTGAATTCCATTCACTCACATGTCTGACTTGCAGACAGTGGGGTGATTTTTTTGTCCATTTGTGAGGAGCAAATTATTGGTTTTTGTTGTGGAATTAAACGTAATACAGCATGCGTTTAAATACAAAGTTGCATAAAACTGGGGGGAAAAACACCGTGTGTTCCTTTTTCAAAATTTACCTATTCAAACAGGTGTATATGGGACAATTTCTTTCCTTAGTTAATATTTCACAGAACTGAATAGTATTTTAATAAATATTATGATTATCGATACAATGTTATGTTGAATATATATTTTTGTAAATTTTATTGTTCACCAAATAAAGAAAATCCGAGGGTTAGTGTGTATTAAGAAAGCACTTTTCAATAGAATAGTAAAAGAGCTTCCCGATGGTAAGATGGTGTAATAAATGTAACGAAATTTAAAAAGTTTATATCGAAGACCAATAAGTTGAAGCAATAACATTTCAGGAAAATTCGGGCAAAATGAGTGGATTGCACAGTATTAACGTCAGTACCAAAAACAGACAGGTCTGCAGGCCACACCAGACTGAACATTGAAAGTAACAGAATGAATAAATGACACTGGGTGATGAAAAAACTCAAAGAAATTAATAAAAAATATTATTGAAATTTGATTAAATAAAACGTTCCAACGGCTAATCAATAAAATTCAAAGTGTTAATGGATTATATGTAATACAATAACAATAAAAACAAAATGCACATTAGTGAAGTAACTTTACATATATAATAATTTCCTATATGTTTCGACCGCTCACGTGGTCATCATCAGGAAGGCAATAAAAAGGATAAAATTCAAAAGATGATAAAATTATTGAAGAGACAGAACCACTTCAATAATAGTATCGTCTTTTAGTTTGTATCCTTGTATTGCATCCCTGAGGAAAACCGCGTTAGCGGCCGAAGCCAGTAGAAAGTTATTATGTGTAGAAACTATTTAACTACTGCACATTTTGTTGGTATATTATTATTATTATAAAATTAGTTACTTCAACAAATACAAACATTTTTGCTACCTTCTCACCAGACAATAATCATACACAGTACATAATACCCACGATCTCACAAAATATTCTTTAAACATTTATTTCAGCATTACAGTTCACCCACGTCTACAAATTACTCATAGACTTTCAGTTTCCTCACTTATGTTCGATAGGACGTTATATCTCGCAGTATGGTAGCATATCTGTTTCACCTCCTTGTAACAACTGAACGAAACAATAGGATGTTTTTTATTATGTTAATATTCGTCTGTTCTCTGATAGGTCTGTTCTTTTTCATATAATATTCTCATCACTTTGTTCTCAATAATATCTATTCTATCGCTATTTCTTGGTGTAAAATGTCAAGTTTTAATCTCATAAATAACTAACATAATTACTTCATGGAGCAGAGTCGTTCTTGAGAAGCTAATCGGTTTTCAGCTTGTCAAAAAATTCCAAGCATTTTATGGAACCCGAAGGTTCATTACCGCTTTCACAAGTGCCTGCCATCTGTTCCTATAGTAAGGTACATCGATCCAATCCATGCTTTCACATTCCATTTCCTGAAGATCCGTTTTAATATTCATCTCCCATCTTCGCCTGGGACTTCCAAGTGGTCTCTTTCCTTCACGTCTCCCCACCGAAACCCTGTGTAGACCTCTCCCCCATAAGTGTTTTACGCCCGGCTACCTGATTCTTCTCGTTTTGATCACCTGAATAATATTGGGCATGTAGTTTTATCTATTCCCCTGTTACATCTTACTCCTTAGACACAAATATTTTAACAACTTATTCCCAAACACCCTCAGCCCCGTTTCTTCCTTAATGTGAGCGAATAAGTCTAACACCCATACAACACAACTGGCACAATTATAGTTCTGCGTCTCTTACTCACTAAATTTTTGGGTAAAAGTAAAGGTAAAGCAGCTCCGTCACAGGTCAGGAGGGACCCAGTGGGTTCCAGCAAGTTACGTTTCCAAGATTCCATGACAACGGCAGAGGATAGTGGTATGGTTGTCAGCCTTAGGCACCGGTCGCCTTTACTCCCAGGAAACAGTCCTGGTATTCATTTCTGTTAGAGGCTGAGTCGACCCCAGGGCCATGGTGCGATCGGAAGGATTTTATGTCAATGAAAAATCCACCGACACCAGCTGGGATCGAAACAGCGACCTTCCGATTTGTAGCACAGCTCCTTAACCACTGTGCCACCGCGGTCCCCAAATTTTTGGGCACCAAACTAAAAACAAAAGATTCTGTTCCGAATGATAACAAGCATTCCCTGACATCACTCTGCTCTAAATTTCTTACTGAATAGAATTTTGATCGTTAAATTTATTTCCAAATATTCAAACTCTTCCACCTTTGCAAAGAAACTATTATCAATTTTTATATCATGACTTAGTCTTGCATTCTGATCTCGATACATGACCATGTACTTAGTTTTGTCATCATTCACTTTTAGACTGATCTCCTTAATATTGGCTAACAAAGCTCCGTATTTTTTTTTGCACTATGTATGTTTCCTCCCAATATATTAACATCATCAACTAAAGACAAAAGCTGGTGTGAAACATTGAATTTCAAGCTATTCTAGTTTACCTGAACCCTCCTAATTGTATATTCTAAAGCAAAGTTGAAACCATCTCTTTGTTTCAAACCATTTCTAATAGAAAACATGTCAGACAAATGCTTGCCTACGCCGGATCTGCTATAGGTTTCATTCAGACACATTTTTATTAGCCTTACTAGTTTCAATAGGATACCAAACTCAATGAGAATATTATACAAGACTTCCATCCTAACTGAATTAAAAGCTTTCTGAAGTCTATAAATAGCTCAAAATTTTTTCACGTATTTGACGAATGTAAAAGGTAAGACCAGTATTTGATATGGTGCGTCGAAATCCACATTGACTATACCCAATAATTCTCTCTGCATATGGAGTTAACCTTGACAGCAAGATGTTGGATAAAATTTTGTACATATTTGGCAAAAAGTGATATGTCCCTATAATTACTACAATCTGTTTTATCGTCCTTCTTTAGATAGGTAAAATGACAGACTCCTCAGGCAATTATTCTTTATTCCAAATCGATTTAATAAGTTTGTGGATCTCAGACTGAATTTTTCTACATCCAGCTTCAAACATTTCTGCTGGGATTCGATCAACACCTGATGATCTGTGTCTTTTTAGCTTCTCAATAGCCATCTCAACTTCAAAGGCACTCGACTCAGCCACTAGTGGTTCAGTTGAGTGTATTCACTCTAACATCACTAACCCCATGGACATGAAAAGCTGAGAGAAATGGTTCCACCACCTAGCCAAAATACTGTGGGAATCTGTAAACAAATCACACTCCCATCCTTTACCATATTAGTTTAAGACTGGTAACCCTTCTTAAAATCATTGATGCCCCTATAAGACTCCGATATTTTTTATTTTACTGTTAGGTTGAAATTCATTAATTTACGCTTTCAGTTATTTCTTCTGTTTTTTCCTGAGATATCTGCTACCTTCACGTCTTACATTGTTTAAATTATCTACATTGTTTTGGTTTGGATCTTGTAACCACTGCATTTTAGCACAATTCCTTTGATCTAAAAACGTAAACGTTATTCATCAAACCATGGTTTTTCCTGCTTTAATTCGTACAGACTTAGATTCTCTTTAGCAGAAATTTTGATATTTTCTTTAATATTCTTCTAAGCCCTATTTATGCCCTCGCTATCACTTAGGTTCTCCAAATCTGCGAATTTGTTTGCGATCTTGATGTGAAAATGTTTTATAACCTCCAGCACATTTAGCTTCCTGAGATTAAATCTTTCCATATCAAACTTCGGTGCTGCTTGTTTACTTACTGCCAATCATTCCCTAACTTTTGCAATCACAAGACAGTGATCAATATCACAGTTAGGTCCCCTGAAACTTAGTACATCTCGTATACTCAAATGCCATCTCCTATCTTTCAACATGTGATCAGTCTGATTGTGAGTCTTTCCTTCAAGAGAGGTCCAGATGTACTATTAATGTTTCGGTGCAAGAACATCGTGCCCTTAACATCGAGACTTCTTTATGTGGCAAAGTGTACTATTCTAAAACTATTATCATTACTTTCCTGATGTTTACTATCATTTCCAATTGTCGGTTTGAAAATATTCTCTCTCCCCACTTTTGCATTAAAATCTCTTTACAGAATATTCAGTACTTAGGAAAGTGATTAAAAAAACTTGCTCTAATTCCTCAAAAAACTGTATTTTAAATCATCACTTTTCTCCTCACTTGTTGCATGCACATACAGAATAATGATGTTACACCAGCGACCTCTCAGAACTATATATGACACCCTATCGCTAACAGACTCTACTCTCTTAACTGCTGACACTATTCTGCGGTGTACAAAGATTCCTCTTCCCAATTGATGATTTTCTTGCCTTTTCAATAGAAAAATTACAATCCCCTGCTCGTACCGCTCCCCCCTTTGTCCCGCCTAACCTCTTGTACACTTACTACATCTAATTTACATCTTGCTAATTCCTTGGCTACTGCTGTAAGTGAACCTGACCTAAACAGCCTCATAACATTCCACGTAACAAATCTCATGTATTTTTTCCGTGGTCAGGTCGTAACAAATTATCAGTCCAGGTCCGAGGCAGTTGTTAATGTTTCGTAACAAAGCCAGTTTTTACGGTGAAGATTTGTCAGCATCTCGTCCAAACCTCTAGCTGGAGGAAAACCCCTTGTTTGTTGTCGGTAACTGCTTATTCAGTATATTCGTAGCTACCCTCCATATTGGAGGCTGTTCCTCCATCCGCAACCTCAGGAGGCGCCATGCCATGGCGACAGGACCCACTTATTACCGCCACATAAATTACACGATGTAAAAATTATAGTTATGTATAAAATGTTGTTCATATTATTGCTGAGAGAATGGAGATAAATTTATAACTGAATTGTTTGAAGCAATCTTCAGAATATTTCTGCTTGTAACTACATCAATAAAATTGTATTTTTTTTATTCTCCATCGTTAAGCTACTCTTGCATGTTAAAATGAATCGTAATCTAACATTACATTATGATCTTCCTGAACATAAAAAAATATATAATATTTTACTAATATTTTGCTAGAAAATAATTAGGCCTAGCCAAAGTAACAATATCAGGGACCTTGTAAAGGTATAAAATGCCCACTTAAAAAGTATAATGATCAAGATAAATATTAAATAAAAAGGCCTTCGTGTTCTTTCGATTACCTAGACGGAAAGGAAGGGACACTAGAAATTGTAAGGCTATAGTAAAATCAGTGGCACATAAATGAAGCATGAATATGGAAAATTACTGGAAAATAAAACGGCAGCGACAGGGAAAGCCGTAAGTACTCGGACAGAACGGATCACTGGACTATTTTGTGCACCACAAATTCCAGGTGGGTTGGTCTCAAGGTTTCCAGGTCTTCTGGTTCCAAATTCGGCACACAACCCCCAAGCAACACCGGAACCATACAATAGCTAACATATATTTACTGGGTTCTCACATTAAAAGACAGGTTTTAGTACCACGAGATGCCAGTGGGATTAATGGTTTACAAGATGGCACTGAGACAGGTTTCTGTCAGTGTGTTTTGCTTTATCTACGTCATTAATAGTTTCAGCAATTTTTTATATTCAATCGCCTACATTCCGGGGGACGAAAAGTGGACGAATTTGAGAGTTCATTCCACATAAACACCACATGGCTTCACCATATCAATAAAGGTCACTTTTATAGAGATTTGGATATAACTTATAGTTGTGTGGGAGGTTTTGTTATATACAGGGAAGTTCATCTGCGTCGGATGCCTGATTTTATTTTAAAAATGAGTAAAAGTCTGTTGATGACTGGTATCGTGCATTTATCTCTGTCTTTCCAATACGTCTGCAGAATATTTTCCAATATCAGAATTTTAGAATAATATATTTGTTGTGAGAAATGCAGAAGTGTAGAATTCTACTCGAATATACCAATAGGCGTCAAGTCTAGGTTATACACAATTTTATTCGCAATTTTTTTTACTATTATATTGAAGAGAGCTTATAGATTTCTACTCATACCAGATTTTCCTGCAGTTCTTGGGAGAACGGTTTTACATATAAATAAGTTAGGGAAAATATCCTCCTTGAATAGCTGCAGCGACAAGTAGCCCCGAACCCTTTTAACATGGAAATTGACGGTATATTGAGTTTGGATGTAGGTAGCGCACAGGTCAGGATTTGCTCAGGAAAATCGCAGTGTCGTCGGGCCATCTACTGTAACCCATTAGACAGCAGTACATACAAGGAATATAGGTTTATCAGCTTGGCGTACTGCAAAATGCACGTTGTTTTGTGTAAAGTAAAGGTCCAATAAATAGAATTCTGCAAAAAGTATAATGTACTTAAAAATGCTAGTGAAAATTTCATCTAGAAAGTTGCATATTCCAGTCCTGCAGGATATGATGCCATGCTTAGGTGTATCTCATGTGTCTACAAAATCTTTGGGATTAAAATTTACACAGTAAAATGATACGCAAGTATAATATGGCGTTAGATACGCACTCTTCTTGAATTTTACGTAGCGTAGAATAACAGTTGGTTGCGGACGTTTCAAGACAGCTTATCGGTCCCATTTTCATGGTCAGACAATCCATCAAGCAGTCAGAAAAAAAATCTTCTTTGTCAGTTTAATGATGAAGTTCAATGGCGGCTTTGCGATTGGCGTTGTTAAAATTTTTTTCTTTTCAAAGTTCAGTCCCGAGTGACTGATATATCAACTAGGCAGGAAGCCAGAATCCGACAAGAGATTTCGCATCCGTCTCTCATGATACATTATTGACAAACAGCAACGTAATCCCCAGTTATTATGGCGCTCTGTTGCTACCTGCTCAGCAGGTTGTAATTTATATGGCTGTCAGAGCAAGAGGACTGGTTTCATAAATGCAAAAGCCTTTTCTTCAATGGCAACACATTTTGCAATACGAGTTATTTAATTGGCCTTCGTTCTTGCACTTAAGGTGAAGTTGTTGTAAAATCTAAAGGACAAAGAGAATGAGCTTTATTCTCGGAGTTTAATGACTAAATAAATTTTTATATGCTTCAAAACGAAAAATATTTTAAACATTTAAGCAGCAAATTTGTTATGGTGAAATAAACTGCATTTACTTCCAAGAATTTATAAAAACGAATAGCCATAACTGAGTAAAGGACCAAGTAAAATTGGACATATATTCCGGATGTGAAACGGCAGGTGAAAGAATAGATTAAAAGAAGAAGATAAGAAAACCGTTTGGAACAAAGGGAATGATGTGGGCATAGACAGACGGATAACTTTAAGAATTTCTAAACTTCAGAAAAAGGAAGAGGATATGTGATGACTGATGCTAGAGGTCATAATATTAAAATGATGAAGAAAGAGAGGAAAAGGAAAATGATTAGAAGAGAAAGAAAATATCCCATAAGACTCTTCGTGTGCTTTGAACTAAAAATTTCATTTCTTATGTACCTGATGTTCATTTGAGATCCTTAGAATCCGTCTAAAGCACCAACTACAGTCTGTGCTTTTCTGTCTGTTTGTCTGCCTCCATACATGTAACAAAAAGAAATATCTGAAAGGATTATCATAAAATCTGGTAATGGTATATTCAACGGAACGTTGTTGATGTGTGTATATATATATATATATGTATGTATGTAAAAAAATGTAAAATTAAAATGATCCCGTTACAGGCCCAGTATGGCCCAGAGGGTGGGTAGAGGTACAGCTCTACTGTTCCATGACCGCGGCACTAGAAGGGGGTGAGTGGTCAGCAGCACGCCCCGGCCGCACTTTACCTCCGGGAAAGACCCGGTACCCATTTTACAGGCGGCTGGGTGGGCCCCAGAGTCGGTCGGGACGGGTGGAATATCTCGTCCCCACCGGGATTCGATTCCGGACAGTCCAACCCGTAGTCATATATACGCACACACACATACACACACACACACACATACACATACACACACGTATATCAGCTGCTGTCTAGATCAGTTTCACGACTGCTTTAATTCAGCTATGTTTGTGTTTCTGTTAAACATTTATCGTAATAAAAAATTCTCTCAAAAAGAATTGTAGAGAAGTATGAAATACACAAATCACGTGCAACATGTTTTTCCATATATTTAGAGTTTTCGAGATCGAGGCCATATACATTTCCTAATGTCCGTACTGAGAAATCAAAGGAAGTTAATCGAAGATAAATATCGTACACCATTATAAACAATATATATATATATATATTATTTAGAATATTTCAAATGCTCATTTGTATAATGCAATATCCGAAAGCAATAAGATTTTGAAGTTGGAAAATAGATTCTAAATTCATTTAATCTTTCAATATATACCAGTGGAAATTCAACACTCTAATAGAATTTAGAATTTGTTCTTTTATTTGTTACGAATTTTTTTATTTGTACGAAGTTAAAGTAGCTTAATGATCAAATAACAATAAATAACGTAACCTTTCATTTCACAACAAATATGTTTTTTCTCAGTGTCTACCTATTACTTATGGCAATACAGATGACACCTAGCTCTTACAATTGTTCTTTGTAAAAATATTGCAAGCTTACAATAAAATGAAACATTCTTAAGGGGTATTCTGATTTCAGTAATTCCGTACGCTGTGTGAAGTCCTGTAAAATGTAGGTAACGTCTTCTCGCGGGTATATTTGACCACAAGTTTAACCTCCCAAAATAATTTATGAACCTCTGGCATGTGGTATTGTGCGCGTACATTGCAAGCCGCCATAGAAACTCGATTTAAGCCCGTATTGACCCGCTACACCCCCGAATGACCGTGCTCTACTGCTTCGGTCATCGGACGCCAAAATCTCAACGTTGAAGCCTAGAGTCAATTTAGGGCGACGGTTTCAGGATTTGTGGTAGAGTAAAATGGCTCTGGGATTAGTTTTTGTTCGAGAACTTGCGTTACCCTGTCAGTATTATTGGGCCAATACTGTACGTTCAATCATTTATCATTTGGCTTATGGACAAGGGCTTGGTTGGCGGCCCGCCACAAATTCGCAAGAAAATAATGTCACTTCAAGACGAAAGTAAAAAAGAAGAGGGTTTGAGAACATGACTGAGCGTCTCTTCCGCTGATCTAAACTGTTCAGACAGCACGTTATCTGTAACTGTACAGACGCAGCTCTAAGTATCTATCGACTTATCCAACTGCTGCAAGTCATTAATGAATGTGGAGTAGGAGAGGAAAGAAATATAATTTTCAAAGGAAAAAAAGTGGTCGAGACCTATTTGAAGATTGGCTGCATTTTCTCATTTCGGGTTTATAATACAATTTACAAAGTGTTTGTGTTTAGAGCAGATTTACGTATATCCACTACGTACCCTATATAACGGAAAGTCAAATTAAAATGTTTAATTAACTTAAAAAAATTGTAAACTTGAAGGGAAAACCAAAAGCCTGCCCAAACAAAAAACAACGTACACCGTGAAATAGAAGATACAAATTTAATTGTGCCTTCTCCTCTTCCAAAATTCCGTGCTTTTGCATGGCAAATATTATTTCAATTTCTCCCAAGAGGGAAGTAAGACAATGAGGACCTCAAGGCAACAATCCCCGATACAGATTATGATTGATCAAAAACAGCCGGAGAATGTGGAATATTTGAACTCTTTAGGTAGGACGATGACAAATAATGAAGGATATTTACAGGAAATTAAATCCAGGGTTGCCATGGCAGTAACAGCTTTCAAGAAGAGCACTCTCTGCAGCAGCAAACTGGACTTAAAGTTAAGGAAGAAGCTAACGAAGTGTTACATTTGGAGCATAGTTTGTATGGTGCTAAAACTTGGACACTTCGGAAAGTAGATCAGAAATACCTGGAAAGTTTCGAAATGTTCTGCTGCAGAAGGATGGAGTTCATTTGGACCGATCGTGTGAGAAATGAAGAAGTGTTACAAAGAGTCAGGGAGTAAAGGAATATCCTGCAAACAATACAAAGAAGGAAGGCTGACAGAATTGGTCACATCTTGCGTAGGAACTGCAGTCTAAGACACGTTACTGAAAGGAAGAGAGAGGGAATGATACAAGTGACGGGAAGACGAGGAGGAAGGCAACGTGGGAAGCTACTGGATGCCCTTTAGGGAATGAGAGGATAAGGAAACTGAAAGAGGAAGCAATTGATAGCACTCTGTGGCTTTGGAAGAGTCTCTGGAAGTGTCGTGTGCCGGTCAACAGAACGAACGAACGAACGAACAAATGAATAAATGAAGAGACGTAAAGATTTCCCTGTCCTAATTTTCATGAAATCCATAAATCATGAACTGCATTACCTACAGAGATGTCAACACAGAAATTAACCAATCATAAAAATGTGGAAAATACGGAAACAAATTCATTGAATCTCCTGTGTCCAGTGTGGCTTTACTACGCCGCTTTTCATGAAACCCACTCTCACCCAATAAATTCTTGTGTTTATCCTTCGCACACAATTTATTTGAAGCATGTAAAAAAATGGGCAAAATAAGCTTTATTTTCTGAGTTAAATTCTGTGTTAAATGAATGTATTTCCACGATATTTAAAATGACCTAGCGGAATATTTGGAGGTTTTTTTTTGCACCGAATCTGGTCCCAGTCTTCCGAGTAATATAGACAGTATGAATAAAGATTCAATTTCAATCTGAAGGGAAGTCTAAGTTCCACTTAGGCGATTTTAACGAAACTCAAGCTTGCTCCACAGATTCTTCTAAAAACCGTCTGTACCGAAATACATGAAAAATAAGTAAAAAGCTTAGTCTTTTAAACTGGGTCACACAGAGGAAAGACGTAGAGATAAACGAGATCCTAATGTCATTTTCTCTAAACTGTATCACCGAAGGCAGAATACCCTAAACAGCTATCAACAGCCTGATTGAGGTCTTTGTGCTTATAGGAACACGTGTAGAATATAGGTAGAAGTGATGCAATTCCTTTAGAGGGTCTGAGGGTTCCTGGAAGTCCGAGGCTTCCAGATTCCAAGACAATCGGCGCGGGAAGGTTGTAAGATTGTTGGCCCTACGCAGCCGCTGCATTTATTAGCCAGAAAATATTTCTGGTACTCATTTCTTTAAAAGACTGAGCTGACGTGAGGACCAAGTGCGGCCGGAAGGATTGTGTCAAAGAAAATTCCAATCACGTCATCGAACCTGCTAACTCCCGGCTTGTAGCGCAGTGCCTCAACCAACTGCGTCATGAATGCCCCATAGAACATAGATACCAAACGTTTATGACTACACATTATGGCGCGCGTTCCGAGGTCAGTAATTGCGTTTTGTCCTCCTAACAGCGCAACTACCCTGTCACTACTTACGTATATCTAAAACACAATGAAAACTCTCCAAAATTCTAATCTTTCTCTTATTAACACAGTTTTTAAAAATGCCAACATACTATATTCAAACGGCTTTAAAAGTGTGCAAATAAGTTTATATCCGTTTTATTTAACTTCAGTTCCTTCTTCTTCAATATAACTCAGTCAGGAGTGAACATTTGAATAACGGCGAACTTCAGATTGACTGAATGCAAAGCATTTCTCTAAGTCTCTGTGCTCGTAACCCTGAAGTTTTATGGCCAGTGAAACACAGAATATGTTCCTTGGAAAGGTATTAGCGAATTGTGCTTGTCCCTTTGGTTTTATGATCGTAGTGTGCCTCACATCTTCTTTTTACGAGTGTTATTATGCATTGGCATACGTTCCTTATAGTCTAACCAGTGCCTCCTTCGGAATAATGGCCCATACAGATGTGTCAGCGTGTCTCAAGAGCGAACATTTATATGACGCACACAAAGTAATCACTTAAGACGTCCACTATAGAATAATAATACTGAAAATCATCGATTTTTATAACAACATGTAGAACGTGATTCCGTGTAATAAAAACATGTGGACCAAATAGTTTGTAAAATTTTAAATTTGGGTGTCTGGGGTGTTTGGATACTACGGGAATATAAGGCACGAGGAAAAATAATAAAATGAGGCTATGTGCCCTGAGTATTGTCGTGTGATAACTATGGTGATGTTGATGATGATGATGATGATGACAGAGATACGATCGACAGTAGACATGTCACTTTCTATTTGTAACGACTTTAAAATGCCGATCCTAATGGCCTTGCGGTCTAAGCCGTGGGACTGCGACCGCTCTCTTGCTGGGATTGTGGGATCCGATCCCGCCGGGGTTATCGACGTCTGTCTGTTGTGATTGTTGTATGTTTTCAGGTAGAGTTCTCTGCGACGGGCTGATCACCCGTCTATAGGAGTCCTACAGAGTGGGGTGTGTACAATGAGCGTGATCGCGCAGCCCCAGAAGAGGAGGCCATGACCCGGAAACGGGTCGAAGCATCACAAGAGAAGTAGTCCTGCAAAAGAAATATTTCTTGAAACAACCAATTTCATGAATAGTTATTCTTCAGTGTGCCCAATGAGTAGTCACAGACAGCTTAATAATTGCTGAGAGAAAATGAACTGAAAGAAAACCGCAGTACGTGTATTTCTATCTTGCAAAATTCCATCACAGTCGCCATGCGTGGAAGTCAAATATGACAGCCATTTTTTTCGAAGCAGAGTAACTTCCTTGTCAGTGAGATATCGAAGTTTGGCCCCAGTCTGTTACCAACGTTGCAGTTCTTTTTAAATGTCTCATAATTCAAGAATTATATTCAGGTAATCCAAACGTTTAAAATCTGATAATACTATAGCTCATTATCTGGGGTGTTCCTGAACCAGTTCTATCCAGTCTAAATCCTCGAAGATTCAGTTTTTATGGGACTTTACCTAATATTTTGTTGAAATTCTTTGATGGAGTTTTATTACGGTCTTTGGCTCATCTTCTACTTTTAGTGCTGATTTATGTGTTTTCTTCTTTTTCTCTGAACGTTGACTATAGCAAGTTGTTAGCATCTTTGGAAATAGCTACATACATTTTTTTAATTTCTGCTCTGATCTTCCGGCATCTGATTAGCAAAAATATGCTAAAGTCTACATGATATAACCCGTAAAGTCACAAGTTCCCTTCTTGAGATTCTTCAGTTTTTTCTGCACGATATACGCACATACTAATTTACTTTTAAATTCATCTTTTGACTTTGGTTGCTAAGCCCAATCTATCCAGTATCTCTTATACACACTTCCGAAATATTCGTCATAATTACAGACATGTCCATCGCTATGGAAAAAAGAGAAAATAATAATAATTCTCAACTTTAAAACAAGGATTGACAGAGTACAGACTATACTTTGGCGTTCACCACTTCGTAAATACTCTATTATAGGTTTTACTATAAAAGAGTAAAAGAAATTTTATTTACCAACGTAAATCCTCATGTGCTTTACCTCACCGTGTTTTATGCAACTTAGCATCTTTGAAGAGAATGATGGTAAAGTCTAGCGAATTACATCCATGTTGAGCAATAATTCGAGGAGTTTAAAATGTCGTCACTCTTCAAAGTTAACGTGACCCTCACAGTACCGATTTTTAGGAAATTTTGTCACTGAATAAAAGCTTTGCATGCAATATCCACGGACTTTTCCCAGACTGGATTAACTGCGAAGATAGGTTTAATGGGACAAAAATTAATTTCGCTCTTAAGAAATGTATGACTGCCTTAGGGCCGAGTCTTCGACACTCTCGAAAAATTTGTGTAAAGAATTCAAAAAACGAATTTCATAAAAATTCGGCTAAATGGTGGCGTCGCTGATACTAGATCTAAAAATATCTCAAGATCGATACGTTTTTAAATTAAAACTTTCATTTTACTTTTCAAAAACGCCTAAAATACAGAGTTAAAAGAATTATCATAAACTTACATCTTTACTGCGAATGAAAGGAAGTTAATGTGCAAGGAATTTATGGTTTAATTTTAAATAACTGATGTATTTTGACGTGTTACGAATTTCGTTCTAGTCTAAAGCAAATTTACCGTGGAAGGTGAACGGATTGTGTTGAAACACGTTAGGTGTACAAATATAAATGTACAGATAATATTGGGAGACTGCACTATTTTAAACTAGCTGCGACACACACAGTCTCCTTTTAGTATTAATTTAAATCCATGAACAAATATACGCTTATTTTGCACGTACTTCGTCTTTCTTAGATTCGAACAGTCTTCTTGTCTCACTTTTTATTTCATGTTTTGTCTTCAACTTAGGAGATATTTGTTCAAATCGCTTCCATACAGCGGACGAATCTACGAAGCTTATTCAGAAAGTAAGTACAGTTTCGCTGTAAACAAAATCGAGTAAGGTTTCGTATAAAATTTTATTGTTATCATATTCTGCATTCTTCAAACTATTTTTCCACCTATTCGACGCCATTATTGAGGCACTTATCGTAGCCGGTCACAAGTTTTTGTATACCCTTCTCATAGAATGCGGCCGCCTGTGATGTTAGTCACCACTGACAATGTCATAGAGTAGAGTCCTTGAAATGTGAGAAAAAGTGCAGGGACAGATCAGAGATTGTGAAACGTCTGTCGTCACGCACTCTTTCTTTGGCCTTACGCACCAAATCATCATTCACCAAAGATGGACGCCCACTTCGCACCTCATCGTGCACGTTCTCTCTTCCTTCATTGAACATCCGAACACATTTCCTAACCATACCATCACTCATCGCATTGTCACCATACACTTGACAGATCTGATGACGAATTTCACTTGGTAGCACATTCCTAGCGTTTAAAAAACGAATTACAGACCGTATTTCACAGTCGCCGGCCACTTCAATTGTCCTAAACATGTTTAACGCACAGGAACAAACGTAAACATAATACGAATTTCACGAAATGGCGTCTGTGGCTTCTCAATTGATAGAGGAAGTCACTGCACATGGGCAAAGTGACAGTCTCGAGGATGCGCGAGAGATATGCGCAGACGGTACTTACTTTCCGAATAACCTACGTACTTCCTATATCCTGATCTTCAGTATTACTTAAAGAAGTCGGGAAAATATGTTCAGCAAATACTTAAGCACATTCATTATTCTACATTGCTTAGATGAATTAGATACATGGTGAAATTTCAAGAGGTTTTGTCTCCACTCCGTGTTTTAACTACTTTACATCTACTTTAATATATTCTACAAACATTCGTCATCACAAGGTGAATCAGAATCTGTTTCACAACTACGTACCAGAGAGTGGAACAACATAAATTTGCCATTCGCTTTTGCTCTGGGTTTAAAATACATGTCTGTGTCTTGAATTTGCTTCTGAAACTTTTCGATCAGCTTGTGTTACTTAAGTGAGACACGAAAGCAGTTTTTTCCGATTCCACACAAGCTTCTTTGTACTTTTGGATAGGCAAAGCTTTAAAAAAGGGGAAGAAAAATATGGAGTGAGAAAAATAGAAGTAGGCAAAAAAAGAGAGAAGAAAGAATGGGCATAAAGTGACACATTTGATGGCAAGGCACATGATAAGTTTTACGAGGGAGGTTTTACTTTCACGCACACACTGTCATGAAGTGCTCGTCTTTTGTTTAAAGGAGTCCGTGAGGAACGACACGGAATGTGGCAGAATGGACTTTTCAAGTGCATCCACGATGCCATAGTGAGAACTTCAAATATTCATGTATTTCCATGAACAAAATGAATGTTTAACAAACGTAACGTTGAAGGCAAGAACGATTCTTTTACAGGTAAAAAGGGTTAAATCATTCGTAATGGGCACAAAAGGTAGCTAATCTATTATATTTATTGCTGAAGGGATTTTGTAACGTTCGTAATCTCACGTCGGTTCTAAATTTGTGCAAAAATTAAAAAATTCAAAAGTTTAAATTTATTTTTTATAGAAATCTTGGAGTTTTTTTATCTTAGTATTTATCACTAAAACCTTGAATGGGCAGTGGTATTCAAGGATGCTACATGGCTTCTCAGCTGCTTCCTTCAGTAAAGAATGACAGCTTTTCTGACCGCTCATTGACCGAAGTAATTTTTTTGTGATTTTTTTTTTCATTCGTCATCCCGTTGTTTTATATATCATAAAGAGGGATATAAATTACAGTCAGTACAACTAGTATGTTTTATATCTTTAATTTGGTAACATGTTTCGACTCCAGAGGGTCATCTTCAGGACAGTAGTGTAAAATATATAGGGGGATTTGTGTACAGTTGTACTGAAAAGTTTTGAATTGAGCTTTACAGTTTTATAAAATGCAAGTTGCTGTCTCAGATCAATTTTATACAAGGAAAGATTAAAAGGTTGAAATGGTCAGATTACTATCAAACGGTTTAAGGCTAGTTTAATAGTCATTTAGCAACTTCAATCATTTAAAATTTCTCGTACATATTTCCTTTGACAGAGCAAAATTTTTTGTACAAAATTCCAAAATTGAAATTTCAGTTAAAAACGAAACAAAACGGTAAAAAATTCCTTTTATATATTTTATACTTCTAGCCTTAAAATGACCTTCTGAAGTCGAAACATGTTGCGGAATGAAAAACATGACACTTACTTTTGTGGTGAAGGTGATTTACTGTCCTCGTTAATTTTAGTAACATTTTTATTTTTTTCTGACGTAGAAACTAGTATTATTCAGATAAGGCTAATATTTCGGAAACTTACAATGTGACATTTTGGCCGGTAAATTCCTGCTTTGATTAGTATGAAGCAGATCGGAAGCTAAAAATTAAGACATATTCTCCAGTGGTTAAGCACGAGGATTGGGCATGTGGGAAATTTCTAAAACGTGGTCAAGAAGCAGGTTTTTAATCTAACTTTTGTGGAAAATTAAGGTTTCCCATGTAATAATTCGCTGTCACTTTAATATTATCTCCCCTCCCCTGGGACTTTAAGCAAGTTGCGAACTGAGTATGGAAGAAAGCTGTCGAAGAAGGAAGTAAGTCGAGTAACAAATAAAGTAAAACATTCAGTCATTAATATTTACAAGGCTTTCTACAGATAACTTACTAGGAAGGAACAACGAGCGAAATGATGCAACATAAACCTCTTGATTACTAAATAATTCAAATATTTTGTTAGAATGAATCTGCTATTGTGTAGGTGTGTGGGTGTGGGGTACACCTTTGTGTAAATGATCAAGAGTATGAGTAAGTATGTGAATGAGTGAGTAAGTAAGTAAATAATATCCGTACTCAGACGAATGAGACATTACACTGAATTACACGTTCGAATCATCAGTGAGGATGTATTGCAAACTCTCACATTTTCCCTAAAATGCCGCATCTTTTGCCCTGCACTAACCAATAAATACCAAACTAAATCCAATGTGCACAAAAGTTGTCTTCTGTATGTCCGATTGGCTCATTAGTTCTTCAGGGAAGAATTTTATAAACCTAGAAGTAGAAAGCACTAAATATTCACATATTAACATATGTGCAAAACGGATATATGAATATCACATACATGATAAGAATAACAATATGTGTGTAACGGATACATTCAGAAGATAAAGAGTAAAGCCGACACATCGCAGTAAGCCAGTGACTTGTAACTACGTAGTCTGTGTAAACAGATAAATAGGTATCTCGCTAAATTAGGTAATAAAACCTCGTATATAAAAATTTCAAGTTGTTGTTGTTGTTGTTGGTTTTTTTTCTCCCCCCTTCACGTAGTAAAACATATGGACATCGTCTTGCTTCCATCCACGCAGAGAAATATAGAATTGGTTAAAATACGTTCGTTCCACCGTGCTGCGGGCGAAGGGGATTTCTTTGTTGTCAGGCGTATAGAGTATATTGCTTGAGGAGAGCTCACTGAAGAATGCTTTTATTCCATGGAAGCAGAATACAGTGAATTTCTATGCATATTCACACTTCGAATTTATTGTACATCTTTCAAGGGAGTGACAAAGAAATCCCCGTCAAAATATGTTACATATACAAGTGTTCTGCAAACCAGAACAGAAGACGGTATTCCTGTACTACGCCATTGTAGGGTCAAGGATGTTCGGACGATTCGTGTGTTGTCTAAGCGACGGCTCATGGCAGTATTGAGACGCCAGCGACTATCCCCTGTAAATTACATATTTTTAGAAAGAGGGTTTAGAAAGTAAGGACAAGTGAGGAAAAGTGAAAGGTTTCTGAAGCGTGATGGCGAAACTTCCAATAGTGTAGGGACATGAAAAACGGGACGTGAAGTGTAGTGAAGTGAAGTGATGTGAAGTGCAATAAAGTGAAATGAATGGAAGCATCACGATGTGCTCTCAACGTAATATAATATTATATAGTGAACATCAGCACAATCACTTTATTATATAAGGTAATACAAGGCTACATGTTTCGACTATAACCTAGTCATCTTCAGGCCTATATTAACATTTGTGTTACACCTTTTAGACAAACGTTTTAATTAGATATATTCCACGAATGTAAATACGATGGGATCCCAAAGTGTGCATAGCATCTGGTAACACAAATGTTAATATAGGCCTGAAGATGACAATGTTATAGTCGAAACATGTAGCCTTGTATTATCTTATATAATAAAGTGATTGTGCTGACGTACACTATATTATATTATGTTAAAGTGAAATGAATTAAGTGCAGTGATGATCTTGGGTGAAATGTGTGTAGTTTCACTTATTTATAGTTATGTAGTTGTATGTAGGTTCTGTGCAGTACATTATGTCATTATTATTTGCTTCTCTTTGTTATTTACTTACTACTCGACTTATGATTTATAATATTCTTTTTGTGTTTGTTTTCCGGTTTTGTATGTTTTTTTTTCCTCTTTTCTTTGTTCAGTGCTTTTGAATTTGTTGTGTGTTGTTGTTCCTTTTGTATACGGGTGTTTCTTTCCTATTTTTGTACAAGTTTAACAACCACTGTCACCTGGTGGAAACCCAATTGCAGTAAATAATTATCATAATCATCATTTTCTTTTCGTTTAGTGTGTTACTGATACCTTATGCCAACACTCGCTCTTCTTCTAGTGTACTAGTGAAGGAATATACCTATATTTACTCTTTGTCCAGGGTACTAGTGAAGCAACATGCCTGAACTTACACTTCGGCCAGTGTATTATTGATGCAAAATGCCTGCACTCACACTTAGTTCAGCGTATTAAATAAGCAAAATGCATACACTCACTCTTCTTACAGTGTATTAGTGAAGGCTCATGCCTGCCTTCACTCTTAGTCCAGTGTACGAGTATTAGTGAAGGAACAAGCCCGCATTCACTCTTCTGTCAGTGTATTAGAGAATGCTCACATTTGTACTCACTCCTCTTATAGTGCATTAATGAAGGCACATACCTGCCGACACTCTTCTTCCAGTATTAGTGTAGGATCATGCCTACCCTCCCTCTTCGTCCAGTATCTTATTGAGGGCTCATGCCTGCCTTCCCTATTCGTCCGTTATTAGTGAAAGGTCATGCCTGCCCTCCCTATTCGTCCAGTGTATTAGTGAAGGATCATGCACGTACTCACTCTTCTTATAGTGTATTAGTGAAGGAACATGCCTGCCTTCCCTATTCGTCCGGTATTCGTGAAAGTTCATGCCTGCCCTCCCTATTCGTCCAGTGTATTAGTGAAGGATCACGCACGTAC
>Ga0123352_10003778_pt1 | contig 22061 bp, 16 predicted proteins | sample TergutLab28metaG_FD_89700 | JGI IMG/M metagenome (GOLD analysis project Ga0123352, IMG submission 89700) | Labiotermes labralis P1 segment gut microbial communities from Petit-Saut dam, French Guiana - Lab288 P1 | ecosystem: Host-associated > Arthropoda: Insects > Digestive system > Gut ...
ATAACAAACTGTCGCTTATTCTACGAAGTAGATTATATTATACGAGAGGAAAAGAAAATGGAAGAAAGATTAGAAAGCAAAATCACAAACGAAGAAAGTGTCAAAATCGTTCAGGACTTCTATGATGCCTCTGTTGAGGTTGAATGGGGACGCATCGTAGATAAGCCGGAGTTTCTGCTGACATGCAGAATGCTTGACAGATACATCAAACCGGGCGATACCGTGCTAGACATTGGCGGAGGCCCGGGGCGTTACTCGGTTTATCTTGCGGAAAAAGGCTGTGATGTCACTTTGTTTGACCTTTCATCCGAAAACATCAACCACGCAAGCAAGTACGCAACAGAACACGAATTATCTATCCGTGCAATTTGCGGGGATGCAAGAGAGGTTGACAGCATTATTAACGAACAGTTTGACCATGTTTTGCTTATGGGGCCGCTTTACCATTTGCTTGAAGAGCTTGACCGCATAAAGGCTGTCGATTCAGCACTTCGACTGCTCAAAACAGGCGGATTACTGTTCGCCGCATTTATCAGCATGAGCGGTGGTTTGGTATTTGGATTGCGAGAAGTGCCTGAACAATTTGCCAACCCCGATGAAGAGCGGTTTTTAGTTCCGCTTGTCTCGGGAGAAAGCTATGGCGGAGCAGCTTTTACCCACGCATTTTTCATCAACCAGCATGAAGTCATACCATTTATGGACCGCTTTCCATTAGAAAAGCTGCACTTGTTCGGACAAGAAAGCGTACTAGCACCAAACGTACATAAATTCATGGAACAACCACCCGAAGTAAAAAAAGCAATGCTCGACCTCGCCGAGAAGTTATGCGAAAAAGAAGAATACCTAAGTTGGTCGGAACATTTGATGTATGTAGGACGCAAAGTAGAGGAGGCAAAGTGATGAAACATGCAGGAACACAGACGATAAAAACTGATAGATTGAGCCTACGGCGAATCGAATTTGATGATGCGGAAATGATGTTCCGCAACTGGGCTAATGACGGCGAAGTCACTCGTTACTTGAGATGGATGCCACATAAAGATGTTGACGAAACAAGAAAAATCATACAGCAATGGTTTGATGATTATAAAAATGACTATACTTATCATTGGGGTATATGCCTTGAAGACGGCGAAATGATAGGTTCAGTCGGAATTTTAGTCACCGTTTATGACTATAAAGCGGACGTCGGCTATTGCATAGGTCGTAATTGGTGGGGCAAGGGCTATACAAGCGAAGCTGTGAAAGCCGTCATAGACTATATGTATACAAACACGGATATTGAGCGTATAGAAGCGTACCATTCCGCAAAGAACCCCACTTCAGGCAAAGTAATGCTAAATGCCGCAATGGTATACGAGGGGCATGCAAGGCATAAATACAAAAACCACGAAGGCTTCCAAGACAGCGACATGTACGGAATAGTCCGCGAAATGTGGGATGTGCAAAATGAAAAACTTTAGGCGTTTCTCAATTGATTTTTAAGTCAAAACAGCATATAATAGCAGGAAACGAAAGAGGGTGGATGACCGTATGTTTCAAAGTGAGTATACGCCCCTTGTGCCAAACCAAGATACGGTAAAACGTCAAAAATATTGGGAAATCGGAAAGGGCTTGCAGGCTACTGACGGTCTGAAAACTTCCGCCTACCTTGAAACCGTTATCGCAGACACCCTTGCCAATCGATACAACACAGAGCAAGCCGCCGAAAAGGTTTACAACTACTACACTGCGATAGATCCGGAGAGTGCAGAGTATAAATACAAGGAAGCCGACATCGTAGCCGCACGGATTACAGTTTGCTTAGAGCGAGAGGATTTCAAGCTGTCCCCCATTTCATTAAAAGTAATCCATAGGGAGCTATTTCAGGATGTGCTTCCGTTCAAGTGGGTAGGCGAGTATCGGACAGAAAATTTGTCTAAAAAAGAGTCTGTGCTGAACGGCACATCTATGGTCTATGGTGATTATAACGCTATTTCGGACTATCTGCGATATGATTTTGATACTGAGCAGACCGCAGAGTACAACACACCTTTTCAAGAAGCGGACGTTCATAAGTTTGCCAAGTTCATTTCGACAATTTGGCAAGCGCACCCGTTTCGAGAAGGTAACACCCGAACGATTTCAACATTCGCAATCAAGTATCTTCGCACAATGGGCATGCAAGTTGACAACACACCATTCGAGAAACACAGCAAATGGTTTCGTGATGCCCTTGTCCGCGCCAACCACACAGACGCACAAAACAACATCCGCCCTGACGATTCCTTCTTGAATAAATTCTTCGAAAACGTCATTCTTGACACCAAACATGACCTGCAAGCACTTGATTTGCGGTCGAGCAATAAGAAAAGCGGTGGCTAGCAAATCAAAAATGCTATTCCACCTTTCTTTCAAATCATCCGCAGTCTTAAACGCATGGAGAGTAAATATCCGTCAGCGTGGATGCTCCCTATCATCCTGACATCACTTTCATAAAAGCACTAGGCACGATAGCCTCAAAGCGAAGTTCCTCTCCTGTAGATGGGTGCTTGATGGCCAATGCAGATGCGTGCAAACAAAGTCTACCTATGGGGTTCGTAAGTGCGCCATATTTTTTGTCACCTACAATGGGGTGCCCGATATCCTTCATGTGGACACGTATTTGATTTTTCCTGCCTGTTTCCAAAGAAATGTCCAACAAAGAGTGTCTGTCCGTGCTTTGAAGTGTACAATATTTTGTAATAGCCAACTTGCCTTGACCTTTTTCTTTGCTAGAATACATAAGCAGGGTTTTCGTCTGTTTGAGCCAAGATGTAATCTTTCCTTCAGGGGGCAAAACTTTTCCTTCCACAACAGCAGTGTAACCGCGCCGAAGCGCAAGTTCGTCCCAACGCTCTTGCAATGCGTATTTTGTCCGCTCGTTTTTCGCCAATAACATCACGCCTGATGTCTCACGATCAAGGCGATGGACAATGAAGACCCGTTCAGATTTCGCCCTGCTTTTCACGTAGTCATTCACAATGTAATAGGCTGTGTTTGCACGCTCTTTGTCTGTTGAGATGGAAAGCATACCGGCCGGTTTGTCAATCACAATCATGTCGTCATCTTCATAAATAATCGGGATATCCGGTTTCGCGCTGAATACAGGTGCTCTGTGGAGCACAGTAATCTGTTGCCCCGGCAATAGTGGGCAGGCATAGTCCGTGCAGCTCTGCCCATCAACAAGGACTTGCCCGCGCGTTAGTATTCCCTTCACATAGCTTCTTGATTTGTTGTCGAAGCAGGTAAGCAAAAAGGGGAGCAGGGTGGATTCTGTGGAGACATTAAATGTTAGGTTGTTTTTCAAATTGGCTCCTCTCTTAACCGTTTTGGAAAAATACCTTTTTCAGGCATGTCGACCCTTGTTGTGGTTTTTAATGCCATTTCGACCGCCCTCCTATAGCACGTATGGTTTAATTGCACCATACGCGGAGGCTTTTGTCTATACTTTTTTGATCTTTTTTATTGATTTTACTCAATTTTTTATGCGTATGGTGTAATTCTTGCGGAACTCAGTATGAAAAAACGCCAAACATATTTTTTAATTATCAAAAAAAATCCGCTCAGAGCCGTTTGGCTTTTTGCGGATTTTCCGATTCATGATTCGCTGCCGATTTCAAAAATTAATTAACGCGATTTTTCACATTCCCTGCCAAAAAGCTTTGCAAATTATCTACTGCAATTCCCATGAGCCTATCTCTACATTCGATTGGCGCCCATGAAATATGAGGTGTTATAATACAGTTATTTGCATTCAACAGTGGATTATCACCCTTTATCGGCTCAACAGAAACAACATCCAGGCCTGCAGCATATACTTTTCCGCTGTTAAGTGCATCTGCCAAATCCTGTTCCACAATAAGGGGACCGCGAGAATTGTTGATAATGATAACCTTATCTTTCATTTTTGCAATACTGTCTTTGTTTATAATTCCTTCAGTTGCTGGAAACAACGGGCAATGTAGACTTATTACATCAGACTGTGCGAAAATCTCATCTTGTGTGACATATGTTGCTATCTCCGCTCCGGCATCGGATTTTTCTGTGTCATAAGCAAGAACATTCATATTCATTGCCTTTGCAATCTTACCAGTTGCTTGTCCGATTCTTCCAAACCCAATAATACCCATAGTTTTCCCGGAGAGTTCAATAAGTGGATGATCCCAATAGCAAAAATCTTCTGATTTTGTCCAACGCCCATCACTTACAGTTTTACCATGATGTCCCACATGATTACATATTTCAAGAAGAAGTGCGATAGCAAATTGTCCAACAGCGTCTGTACCATATGCAGGAATATTACAAACAGGAATACCCTTTTCTTTTGCTGCTTCTACATCAATAACATTGTATCCGGTTGCTAACACTCCAATATATCGTATTGCTGGACACTTGGCTAAGGTGCTTGCAGTAATCGGCGTTTTGTTTGTGATGACGATTTCAGCATCACCAATGCGATTCACGATTTCATTCTCATCTGACACAGGCGTTCTGTCATAGACAGTAACATTGCCTATTTTTTCAAAACCTTCCCAACTGAGGTCACCGGGGTTAAGCGTGTATCCATCCAAAATAACAATTTTCAATTTAACTACCATTCCCTTCAATAATTTTTCAACGAAAACATTGCACTACCCATTTCAATTATTCAAAATGCATTTTAAATTTTGACTCACTTATTTAAGGAATGCCAATAACGAATTATTCCGCTTTGATCGTCATCTCCACCTCCATGGATTGTTGTGTGCAAAAATGCTTGATACACCGCAGCCGTCACAGGCAGGCAAGCTTTATGATCGAAAGCAATTTCCTGTGCGTATTTCAGATCTTTTAGATTCATTCTCGTTGTACCGCTCGTTCTTGTAAAATCATCTCCGTACATGTTAGGGTTAAGACCAAACTCGAGAAAATCTTCTAAATCTTCTTTGCCAAATCCAAGTGCTTTAGCATATGCAATGGCTTCTGCTTCAATGGCACATCTTGCTGAAAACAGTAATTGGTTTACTGCTTTAAGTTCTTGTCCTCTGCCACTTTCGCCTAGGTAACGATATTTATAACTCATTGCTTTTATAACTGGTTCAACTATATCAAACGCCTCCCGCTTACCTGCAGGCATCAGAATAAGCCCATGTGCACGCCATGTGACAGGCGCTTCCAAGAATGCTGCTCCTTTTTCTGCACAGCGTTTTTCGTAATATCGATCTAATCGAGGGCTTGATGTGCCTGTGTCAATTATTATGTGTTCTGGTCTTAGGACTTCGAGCAGTCCGCCTTCGCCCTCCATTACTGCTTCTACAATCGGATCTCCGGCTAATGCCAGAACGATGATATCAACTTGTTCGGCAAGTTCTCTAGACGAACCCGCTATAACAGCTCCATGTTCTGCCGCTTTTTTCATAAGTTTTTCATCAATATCAAAAACTATAGTACCGTACCCGCCACTCTCCAATTGCTCAACAAAGTGGAGACCAATCCGTCCATTGCCAATAATGCCAATCATTTTAGTCATTTGCTATCTCCTTTTTATTCATTTATGCTGTATTTCTTGGTTTCCGACCAAGATTAAGTTAATCTTCCAACAATGCCCACGCGCGATTCAATGTTCTCTTTGCATTTGCAATCACTGCATTGGAATCCTCATCTTGCCAAGGTTTAACCTCGAAAGAAAGGACGTATGGATCTTCTGCATTGAAAAAACCTTCGTTTTTCAATACACGCAAGAATTCCAATAATTCAGGCACATCGTTACTGCCTCCGGGAAATCCGAAACGTTGATGTTCGTCTCCATAGCCAACTGCTGACGAATCCTCGCAAACAGTATTCCCAATGTGAAAATGAGTTAGATAAGGGCGTAGCGTTCTCACTACAAATTCTGACGTTTCATAGGTCATAGGAATGTGACTCAAGTCAATCATAAGCCCGAAATTGTCATGAGTAGTACGCATATTCGCTGCAAATTTGGCTGCTAATGGAGCAGGTCCGATAAGTGCAGATTTTGCAATATCGAAATCAAAGACTTCCAGCTCTATCAGCATATCTTTTGCTTTTGCATAATCACACAAGTTGCGCGTAGTTTTAAGCAGCTGCTCAAATGCTAATTCCTTTGTGTCCTCGTCCCACTGTCTTGATAGGAATGCCATTCCCTTTGCACCAAGTTCATATGCTTCGTCGATAGCTTCCATAAGCGTTGCTTCCGCCCTTTGACGTTCTGCTTCATCTGTGTGATTTGGATTCAATCCGGTTGTGAGCAATCTCGGTTGTGCACCGTAGCAAACTGTCATTTTTGCTGTTTCAAGCAACTTTGCTACCTCTTTGCGAGTTTCTGCATTTTTTATCCATGTAAGCTCAATAGCAGTAAAATAGTCATCATACGCAACTTCCTTTACTCTCTCTAGAATATCCGGGTCCTCACCACGAAGTCCGGCAGGCCACGCCATAAACTCGATCAACCCCACCTTAAAATATTTATGAATTGAGTCACGCATTTTTATTCTCACCTTTCATTTTTATAATTATTTTTCTCTTCTCTAATTTATAATGGCAATGAAATAAGCTCTTGAATATTTGAGTCAGTATGGGAATTAATATGTAACACTGCAGAATCACTACATGTTTTCTCTATAACATCAATTTTTATCATTTTACTCACACCTGGGATTAGAGGGAAATAGTTGTCACTGCAAAGTATTTTCTGATTACTTTCGAGAGCAACCATTTGCACTAACGTGTCGCAACTTAATGTCAGCATATCACCACTTGCAGACAGCTCTGCTTTTATCCCAACACGTTCTTGACGAAACTCTGAGAATGGGCATACATATAAAACATCCTCACTAACAACGTTCCCATCACTATCTCTCAGGCAAGTAACAAACACTTCACGGCTACGATCTATGACATCTCTGTATCCATCTGGCAAAGATATTGGGCGAATGCGACACCCGTCTTCCACACATATAGAAGATTGAACTCTTGTTATTTCATTTCCATTTGCGTCCATATGAAGCAGCTCAACATATCCTTCAAGCAAGCAACCACTTTCATTCGACACCATTACATGTATATCATCCACATCTCTGTAAACTCCCGCAACTATGGGTTCGTACAATCTGCGAACTACATAGTAGCTCATCATGGGATAGCCCCCATAATCTACACAACCAAATTGGAACAGAGGGCCTCCTTTATTAAATGACCAATATACAATACCTCTATTCGACGAGCTTCGCAGACGAAAAATACTTAGCGCACTATAATCTGCCCTCGCCTGTTCAATCTCCATAGACATTAAATAGCTTCGCAGATCTTTTCTGTTAAACCAGTTGCTGTAGGGCTGTCGGTTTTGTGGTTGTAAAGATGTTCGTGCAGAAAACTTATCGAACCATCCTTTTCCTGAATATTCATCTACATCTATGTTCATAAATTTTGCTAAAGTTTCAGGGCGTGAATAGCTTTCATGAGTCCAGCAAGTTTCAGTGACAAATAACGGATCCTTGAATGCATTGAAATAACTTCCCCAGTTGTGACAATCACCTTTTGTGGGGGATTGGGCATATCGACCACCGTGTGGGCTGTTGTCAACGTATGGTAAGTCGGGGCACAGTTGATTTGCAAGATTCTGCAACTTATCTAAAACAACCCTGCCATAGAAGCGATCCATGTCAAAGCTCCAGCCCCATTCTTCCCATCCTTCCAATTGTTCATTGCCACCACATAGCATGCACAAGCACGCATGACGGCGCACACTCGTGACTATTCCTTCAGACTCTGTAAGTACTTCATCCAAAAACTCCGGATCATAGTCGGGATAAACATTGCTGTGTAAGAAGAAATCCTGCCAGACTAGAATCCCCAAATTATCACACATGCTCAAGAACGCTTCAGATTCCGGCATTCCTCCGCCCCAAATTCTTATTAGATTAGTGTTTGCATTCGTCAGTAGCTTAAATAAGCGCTCATAATTTTCTTCGCTGCCATACACTTTGATATAGTCGAGGGGAATAAAATTTTGACCTCTCACATAAATAGGTTTACCATTTATTTTGATTTGGAATGTGTTGCGACTAGAAGGCATTTTCTGTTCAAGCTCCACAGTACGCAAGCCTATTTTTTGATTAACACCATCAAGACATGCGCCATTTTCCTCCACACAAACATGCAAGTCATAAAGTTTTGGTTTGCCATAACCAGCCGGCCACCATAATTCCGGGTTTCTTATTTTTACGTGAAAAACCGTTTTGCCGCCTGTAGTCTTTGCTGAAAAACTAACTACATCATTACCTAAGTCTGAGATAAGAGCCGACACAAAAAACTCAGCATCAGAATCAGCGGCATCAATATCTATATGAATTTCGCCTTCGGCTAACTCGTCAGAAACAGATGTTGTTCTAAAAAAGCAATCCACAATTCGTGCACTCGGGTAATACGATAAAGTTACGGGACGATTTATTCCTATTCCAAGAACTCCTGTTCCTATGTTAAGCAGGCTGCTATTTGTGAAAAAGCTACGTTGGTAGCGACGAATTAGAGACTTTCCTTGTTGGCCTTCTACACCATCATCCCTGTCAAGAATTTCTTTTGCTTTATCTACACCCTTCATCATTCGTTCGTGGGATTTCACGCGTATGTATAAGATATTTTCCTTTTCTTTCAAATCTGTTCCGGAAACTTTAAAATCATAAGATCGGTAATTGTTTTGCACCTCTCCTAACAAAATATCACCAAGCCAAATTTCGGCAAATGTGTCCACACCACTTACATTCAAAATCCATTGTCCGTCCACAGTTATGTTTTCAACATTAAATGTAACACGATATAACCAGTCGCTTTTAGCCACCCAAGCTGATGCAAAAGCATTTTTGGTGCTTGCATATGGGTTTTCCAATTCGCCAATAGCCATTAGATCATACTGGACAGCACCAGGAACAGTAGCAGCTATCCACTCAAGCCCGTCGGTTTGTAATGTTCCATCCGGAGCACCTGCTGGATACTTGGCTAGATGCCAGTCGCTATCAAGATAAATAGTCTGTCTTTTGTTCATATGGCAATTCCTTTCCATACCTGTAATGTAAAACATTTGCTGATATAAATAACTACTGATTAACTTGTATATACATCTCGAAGTTCCAGCCTATTGCGCATAGGCTGCCCATTTAAGTAGCAATTTATATTATCGCGGATAATTTCTACACAATTGCCGGGCATATCCGGCATTTCCGGAGTGCCGTGCGGTGTAATGACCATATTGGGTAAATCCCACAATGGGCTGTTAGAAGGCAGTGGTTCAATTTCAAACACATCGCTTCCTGCTCCTGCAATCTTGCCATCTCGTACAGCCTCATACAATGCGTGCTCGTCAACAATTGCTCCACGCGACATGTTCACAAGATATGCTGTATCTTTCATTATCTCGAAAGCATCAGCGTTAATTAATTTGTAAGTCTCATCTGAAAGACGTATTGCAAGTGCGACAACATCACTGTTTTCAAGAAGTTCATCTATTGATTCACCCTTGTCTGCACTAAAAACTTGATCCGCATTTTCAGGAATGGCATTAAAAGAACGATCATAAGCTAAAACCTTCATACCAAAGGCTTTAGCTCGCGTAGCTATTTCCTTCCCTATAAAGCCAAACCCGATTATTCCCATTGTTTTATTGTATAAGCCGCGACGATCATCATAAAATCCCCATGGCCATTTATGATTGCGCTGATTTTCCTCCAATACTCGCGAGTTATATACCAAAGATAGCAGAAGAAAAAATGCATGCTCTGCCAGCACCGGCCCTGACCGTCCGGCAGAGCCGGTCAGAATTATACCACGTTCGAATATTTCCGGCTTTGCTGAATGTGCCAGTCCGGCATGGTTACAGTGTATCCATCTTAAATGTTTGCCTTCTTCTAAGATTTGACTATCCAGATCACCTTGCAAAATAGCTACATCAGCCTCTTTTAGTGCTTCAGAAATAGCTGATTTATCGTCAGATGACACTTTAAATATTTTCGCAGGTGCCAACGCTTCTTCAATTTTTTTCCAATGGTTCCCTGTATAGTCTAAGGTAACTAAAACACTTTTTATACTATTTCTCATCAGTAGCCCTCTCTCCATGTGTATTACAACTTATCTAAAATTCATGCAGTCATATTGAGCTCCTGCCACAGTTTCAAAAGTTGCAATATTTTTCTCGTATGTAACAGGCACTTCTTTGCCGTTACAAATAACTTGTGGTGCAGTTTCACATTTTATCTGTGCTGTATCTCCTGCAACGCTGATGATTTTTGCATTAAGAACACCTTTTGTGCGTTCTGCAGATACAACAAATCCGCCTTTAGCACGTAGATTTTGGAACTTTGCATCTTGACCATCCGGCCAGAATGGAAACAGTCGCATAATTCCACTCTGACTTTGTATCAACATCTCGGTGATTGTCAACACACCGGCGTACTTGTTTTCAACAGAACGCCAATCGTACCAAATGTATCCCATGAAACTTAATACTTCAACTGGAATGTCCTCACCGGAAAGCATGTAAGAACTAAACTGACCGTACGTCAAGCGATGAGACAGCAGAACGTTTTTTATAGATTCATAATGCTCTTTGACGCCCAGTCTAATAGCCGGAAGAAGAGAAGAAATTGGATGTACAATGGGTACACCGGGATACATCAACTTTTTTTCGACTTGAGAATAAAACGGATTCATTAAGTCGGTACGACGAATCATGTCACGTAGTGCCAGCGTCAATGAGTCCTCACCGTCACCATCTACATATTCTCCTGGGAAAACAATCCAGCCTCCGCCGCCCCAACGACTCCAGCGTGCCATATCTGATCGCTTCTTCGATTCTTCTTCAGGCCAATATTTATCGAGAGCAATCCAGCCTTCGCCATCCTCATTAAAACCATGCTCAATAGCCGGAATACGTGCACGCGTCTCTTTCCACTTTTCACGCCATGCGTCGTCCTCGTTAAGAATTTCTGATGCTTCGATTGCCCAGTCAAACGCTTTTTTGAACATACATAAATCGCTGATTACATTGCGGTTAGATTTAAAGTCTTTTTCCCAACATGGTTCTTCAAGGCGAATAGACGGATAAATCTCACCATCTTCATTACTGTATTTTTCCAGATAGTTATAATAGAATTGTGCAGCTCTTTTTATATAGGGATAACCACGTAACCGCAGCCATTCCTTATCTCGCATGTATTGCCAGTGCCACCATAGCGGCTGACTCATCCAACCAGTTACACATAGGGCACGCCCCATAAAGTTGTTAATGTTGAAGTACTTATGAGACATTATGGGCAGGTATGAAAGATCACAGTATGCACCCTCCAGGCCGAAAATCAACTTAGCTTGATATTCGAAAAGCGGTATGGTGTTGTTGATAAAATCGGCGTATATTTCAATCCATTCTGGATGGTTTGTAGGTAAGGCTGTACTGTACCACTTCTGAAAGTTATGATTGGTGTGTATGTCTCCATGCCAGGGCTCAGAATCTTGAATCATAACATTCCCACCACTGCCTAATGGTCTTGATTTACGGCTTAAGGCACAACCGAATGCAAAATGATTGCGATACCACACAGACTCCATTTCACTGTCATCCAAAGCTATATTAGACGTATCCCAGTAATCTGCCCAAGCAGCCTTGTGTGCATGAAGTACTTTTTCATACTTATTACGGTCAGCTGACAAAGCTATAGCACGCTGGCGAGTATCTCCATCACCATCGCGATCAGTTGCAATGCCAACGCATAAAACAGTAGATTTGCCGGGTTCTAACGCACAGTACTGACGCAATTTATATACATGCTCTTCAATATATCCGGCATCAACACCTTCAGAGCTTTTTGGGAAGGCTGCAGCCATGCACCATGTAAACTCATCAATATCAAAACCTGCAGGTACGGTCTGTTCGATTGTGAAAGTGGTATCTACTTCGTCCAAAGTCGGTAAAGGATGAGAATATTCTGTTGACTTTTCGCGAGCACCATATGCTCCACACAAAACAGGCGCCGGTATGGTTGGGTTAGACTGATCAGGTTGTTTTTCTACACTAATGGCAAACCACGGCGTTTCCCCTTTTGATTCAACATGCAACCAAAATCGATTTTCACCACGTTCTGCAAATGCGCTGACTATCAGCTCACCTTTGCTAAAGAAAAAACGTGTCTGTAGAATACCATTCTCTAAAGATACCCTGGTTTGCACTTTCGTATTAGAAAGTCCCGGATGATAAATACTAATGGATCCTGCACGTTTTGGAGACGGTCCATCAAGATGTGGTTGTGGCATATCAACAAGCCTATCTACATAATAATCCGCAGCTTTTTCGTCATTTGTATCCCAAACATTTAACAAGTCACGATTTTTTTCTGCCATCATTTTGATTAGATTATCATGAGTCAGCACGTCCTGTTCCGGTTTTCCGTCAAATCTGGCATCCCAGATATCTGATTTAGCTAATGTAATTTTTACTTCATGAGGGAAGATATTTATACTTGCCCCGATATCTCCATTACCCATCTGTATTGATTCATAAGGGTGTGCAAGTACTCCGTCTATTACATAGTCATGGTTTGCAATACGTTCTCTCCAGTTGTAATTCATAAAAATGATCGTTCCTTTCGAAAAATTATCAGCATAAAATGACTGTGCAAATTAGTGTTTCATTCTTAAAATGCTGATATTATTTTTAGTATTCAGTGTCAAAGGGATATGGTTTCCCACCGGCAACGCTTCCACCATCTACATTTAATATTGCTCCGGATATATAATCAGATGCCGAAGATGCTAGTAGTAAAAATGCACCATTAAGTTCACTTGGTAAACCTGGTCTCTCACAAGCTATGCGTTCTAAAATCCATTTAGCCCGCTCCTCGTTTGCCCAGTTTGTTTCTGTCATCCCTGTGCGGAAATGACCCGGACACACACAGTTGGCTTGTATCCCAAAGCGTGCCCACTCAATACACATGGATTTTGTAAGACCAACAATTGCATTTTTTGCTGCAGCATAAACGGATGAACCGCCCATTGCCAAATAGCATGTATACGAGCCTACATTTATGATTTTCCCACCGGTTTTACGCATAGATTCGCGGACTATTAAAGCGCTGAGTTTATAAACCCCAATAAATTGAACTCCGATAATACTGTCAAAAGTTTCATCTGATACGTCAAGTATCCCCTCTCTCTTATTTATTCCTGCACTGTTGACCAATATATCGATCTTCCCGTGTTCTTTGATAATACTGTCAACAAAATTCTCAAAGGAGTCCTCGTCCAGCAAATCAAGTTCGTAATATTTACTGTTTTCCGGATATTCAAATCCGGATTGCACTTTAGCCAGCCCTTCTTTGTTACAATCACACAGTAGCACTGTTGCACCTACTGCATTGTAACAAGCAGCTATAGACGCACCAATATCTCCGGCAGAACCTACAACAAGTGCTACCTTTCCTTTCAAAGAAAACATTCCTTCTAAATAACTTCCGATTTCAGACATATCGTTCCCTTCCTTAGATAGTTTGTTAGTCAATTAGTTTTTCCCGGATAGCATTTTCCTCTCCAAGTCCGAGGAGAGTTTCGTAATCATGTAATGGCATCAGTTCCTCGAATAAATGCTTTGTTGTTCCGGTATCTCGTATTTCTGAATAAAGTCTTGTTAAGTTCTGTGCAGTAAATAGAATTCCAGATAATGCAAAAATTACAATTTTCGCTCCTTGATCAACCACCTCGTCCACGCTATACGCCAATTCTTTTGTTTCTTCAAGAATATCGTACATTACAGGTGCTATGCTGACACCATCAACTACTTTTCGGATTTCTTCCAAACTTTCAAGCTGTTCCACAAAAACGATGTCCGCACCTGCTTCCGCAAAAGATCTGACACGTCGAATGGCTTCATCAAGACCGAAAATTCTCCGAGCATCTGTGCGTGCGATAATCGCAAAATCTGGATCTGTACGTGCTTTCACTGCAATTTTAATCTTTTCAACGGCTTCTTCCTCGCTGTGTAACCGAACCCCAGCCATAGCGCCACATCGCTTAGGTGATATTTGATCTTCTATATGTATCGCACTGGCTCCGGATGCTTCAAACATACGGACAGCTCTCCACGTACTATTCAATTCGCCATAACAATTATCCGCATCGCTTATTAATGGGATATTTACGCGAGAAGTAATATTACGAACTACGCGAGTCATCTCATCCATCCCGGCAAGACCAATATCAGGTAATCCCAAATGACTAGCAACGGCTCCGTTTCCTGTCATATAGCAGGCCGGAAAACCCAAACTCTCCACAATACGCGCACCCATGGCATCATACACACCTGGAGCAACTATTGCACCGGGTGCATTGAGCATCTCACGAAATTTTTTATTCTTCATACTGTATGATCATTCCTTTCAACTATGACGCATTTTCAATCGATTTATATAGACTCAACTTAAATCGCGCGAGGTCAAGTGCGATTTTTCACCCAATCCCTCGCGCCGCTCCGGTAATAATTGCTGTTTTTCTTTAAAGCAAAACATTATACCCCTTATTGATTGCGACGGTAAACTTGAGTCGCAGCTGCCTGGTGTGTCGGCCAAACCACCAGTTCTGTGATATTTACATTTGGCGGACACATAGCACAATATAGGACGATATCGGCAACATTCTCTGGTAGTAGGCATTCAACACCACTATAATAATCCTTTACCTCACCAAATTTTACTGCCATAAATTCTGTTGATGTCATACCGGGTTCAACCAAAGTCACTCTAATATCGCTTCCATGCACATCAAGCCTTGTGGCTTCAGTGAATGTTTTCACTGCTGCTTTTGATGCACAGTAAGCGCTGCCCGTACTATAGGCTGCAAGTCCAGCTATGGAGCCAATATTAATAATATGTCCGCTATTACGTTCCACCATACCTGGAAGGATAAGGCGAGTCATGTTATAAACACCTTTTACATTTACATCAAACATAGTATCAAAGTTCTGTAAATCTGCATCTTGCGCTTTTCCTGCCCCTAAGCTAAGTCCGGCACTGTTAACCAACACATCAACTTTGCGTAGCTCTTCCGGTAAAGAGTTCATAGTCTTTTCTAATTCTGCGTAATTTCTAACATCCATGAATACGGCTACCGCTTGGATTTTGCACTCTTTTTCAAGCTCATTACACAGCTTTTCAATACGTTCCACTCTGCGAGCACCCAAAATCAGTGAACAGCCTTTTTCCGCGAAAACTCGTGCCGTTGCTTGACCTATACCTGAGCTTGCACCTGTAATCATTACTACTTTCCGTTCCATGAATAACCTCCAATAATTATAAGTTAACTTTAACCGCTTTTCCGGTTTTGGCAGATTCCAATATTGCACGTGAAAAGACCAACGAGCGAAGTCCATCTCTTCCGGACGTAATCGGTTGGACGTCTTTTTCGATGCATTCAAAAAAATGCCTATTTATACGCACATAAGATTCGTATGCAGTAAGAGAAAACAATTCTCCCACTTTTGTAATGCGAGGGTACGGCATATCGCTTGTCCGAATAGAAAATTCATTAAAATCCCAAAGATCATTTCCGGAAAGAATTGCAGCACCCTTCGTACCAATGATTCCACGTTCGCTGTTACCGAGATAGGATGACCAGCTTGCATAAATCGAACCTATTGCGCCACTCTTTGCTTTAAAAGATACGCTGGCATTATTGTCGAAATCCGGTAGTTCGGCTATGGTTCCGTTCACATGAGCACTAATCGTATCCACTCCGTCCACCAGTTGAAGCAACATATCAATGTCATGTGAGACAGACTCAATACTCATTCCGCAAATCAACCCCTCTTGGGTTCGCCAGCTTGGGCTCCACGCATTGTTAAACCCTGCACCTGCTCCTAATCTGTTAGAATATACACTAATGACATCTCCAAGCACACCACTATCTAGAGTGTCTTTTAGCATGTAATAACCATCACGATAACGATGGTTAAAACCTACCAATAGCTTCACATTATTTTCCTCAGCTAGCGAAAGTATAGTTTCTGCATTTTCAATAGAAACCTCAATGGGCTTTTCTATAAAAATATGCTTACCTGCCTGTGCTGCCTGCCGCACATAGTCTACACGAATGGATGGTGGAGTAAACAGATGGATCATATCTATCTCATCACTAACCTCATCCAAATCCGTGATAACTTTTGCCCCATAGCGTTCAGCCATTGACTTTGCGTTTTGTTCGTTAGGATCCAATACACCTACAATTTTAACACCAAGCTCGTCAATAGCTTTTGCATGGGGTTGTGCAATACCTCCCGCACCAACAATTGCTGTTTTCACAAAATCAACTCCTTATGAAATATCTTCAAATTTTGGAAGAACTATACGTTTTGCATCTTCCATTGCCGATAGGTGCGCACAAATTCCTGCTCCTGTAATGTTCGCCGATAAAACCGCATCGACTGCGCTATCACGGCCTTCTATAACAGCAGATACAAATTCATGTACCATATGAGGATGAGAACCTCCGTGCCCCGCTCCCTGAATGAATGAAACATGATTCGGATCAAGTACTTGCTCTTTTTTTGTATATCGAGTGATAGATTCCGGCAAGTTCTCAAACATATCTGGTACTTCAAGCCGACGAGCATTTTCGCCACCTTCAAACAGAGCCGAACCTTCGTTTTCTATTTGCTCCCATTCATAAGACATTTTTTCGCCATAGACAAAGAAACTTTCTATGTATTGACGAACTGTGTCATATAGTGAGCGAGTTGCCTCACCGCAAACACGACCGTCACCAAACTTGAAAGTTGCAGTTTCCACCGCAAAGGGGGAGCCGTATTTATCAGCAAGCCCTTTCTGTATTAAACCAGAGCCGTGACACACGACAGACTCGACCATTTCACCAGTAATACAAACCATTGGTGCAATGGCATGAGTTCCATAATGCATAGGTGGGAAACCTTTCCAATACTCCGGCCAACCTTCAAGCCCCATGTTCTGCATATGCGCCCCTCGCACGAATTGGATTTCTCCCAACTTGCCTTGCTTTTTCAGATTTTGCACATATAAAAATTCCCTTGTATATACTGCTGTTTCCATCATCATGTACACTTTGCCACTACGCTTTTTTGCACGCACAAGATTTTCGCATTGCTCAAGTGTTGTTGCCATCGGCACAGTGCAGGCAGTATGTTTGCCTGCTTCTAACGATGCCAGCGACTGTTCATAGTGATCCAATATCGGTGTCACAACATGAATAGCATCCAACTCGGAGCATTTTAGCATGTCATAGAAATCGGTAAACCTTAGTGATGATTCAATTTTAAACTGAGCCCCAATTTCATCCAGTGTACTTGGGTTTCTTGTGCAAATTGCGACCTTATCAACATTAGGATGATCTTGATAAATACCAATAAATTCCTTGCCAAATCCAAGACCTACAATACCTACATTCATTTTTCCGTTCATCTATTCACAGCCCTCCAAAATATTAGCGGACAACCTCAAACTCGAAATCATTGTAAGACAACAATTTTCCATCTTTGTCCTTAACTGTCATGCAGATTGCATACTCCCCATTTGCAAAATCATCTGGTATTTGCCAATTAAGTTCATTAACTACTTTGGCACCATCTCGTTCAATACAAGTTTTGAAGCTGTCTACAGCAATATCCTTATCAGAACCCTTCTCTCTGACCGCCCAAATATAGTCAACTTCATTCAAGCATTCTAGGCGATCGTTAATCAGCCAGAAATTACCTGCAAGTGTTGCACCGGGCTTATACAGCTTCTGCTTACCAATGATATATGGGTCTTTGTCCCATTCAAAGCATGCCAGTACCGGTGTATAGACTTGTTTGAAACTCTCGTAGGATTTAAAAGGTACGCGGAAATAATCCACCAACCCTGATGCACCGATATTCGGCCACGGTTCGCTCCAGTAATAAAGGTACATTGAACCAACAGGTACATATTTAATCTGACGGCAGTATTCAATTTGCTCTTTTATACAACGCGCCTGATATTCTTGAGCATTATCAATGAACTCTTCAAGGCTACCACCAATTTTCAGTCCCGCTACATTGAACGTAATGTTATAGAAGCAATTATAGTACTCCCACTGATCCCAATTTGGTGGCCATAGCTCACTTTCCGGCAACACTTTAAGCATAGATTCTTTACCGACAAATGTACCGCAACCAAACTCTACAATAATTGGGGTAATATCCATCTTTTTGATTTCAGTATCCCAAGGATAGCACTGACCAATTGTAATGTTCATAACGCCTTCTTCGTAGTCGCCGGAGTGCATCCAGCGGATAGGATCGACTGTTTTTGCCGCTTCTATCATAAGTTGGCATAGCCTTCCATAGTTGTTTGGTCTGTTCGGAAGATTGTAGATTTTTGGTTCTTTAAACACACTCCAAGCACCTATGCTGGCGTGGTTGTACAGCATTTCAACCATCTCTTTCATCATCGGCACACAACGTTCTATCAAATCGTCGGAATCGCTATAGCAATAATGCAATGGGAATACCTGCCATACAACAAAGCCCATCTCGTCACAAAGAGAATAGAATTCATCAAGCTCAACATGACTCCCTATACGGATGGAATTAATGTTTAGATCCAACATCATTTCCAAATCCTTGCGATAACGCTCTTCATTCATTTCGCTTATCCACAGGCTGGACAAGTATCTCATGCCTCGTATGAAAATCCGGTTGCCGTTGAGGGCGAAGTGACCTGACACAGGATCATGTGTAAATTCCTTAATGCCGAAGCGGACAACGCTGCTTTCAATATCTTTTAGTTCGATATTAGCATTATAAAGGTTTGGTTTCCCGTGATCCCACGTATTCCAAAGTTGAGGTTTCTCAATTGTTCGAATGAGCTTGACATCATTGCGACCGGGCTGAAGTTGCAACTTTTTCTTATTTTCATATCGCTCATCCGCCTTAAAGTTTGCAGGTGAAATTACGAGATCTATTTCAGTGTCTACCCGCGTTTTACCGTTGTTATCAATAACTAAATCAACACTGACAATAGCACTACCGTCTTCTGCTACAATCTGATTGTAGATTTTCGTTTTTACTATGCGAACCTTCTCACATACTATCAGCTCGACCTTTTGCCAGATGCCACCACTGTTGCCTTCGCCTCTAAATTTCGTCATAGAGCCAGGGCGATGCATGGCATCGAGGTGATGACCCTTGACAAGCGTTAAATCTCTGGCCCAATGTCCACGATAATCCGGAGACAATGGATTTGATTTGCCGGCAGCGCCATAATCCGGCACATACTCTGTGGGATCTTGAGGCGACCCATTCTTGACGACTAAAACATTACCCTTCGAGAGAAGCTTATCAGCAATATTAAATTCAAAAGGTGTAAAATAGCCTTCATGCCAACCCAGATACTCACCATTGAGCCATACATCAGCATAGTAGTCCACTGCATGGAACTTCAGCCATACATCACGACCTTCCGTATCTCCGGGTGCATCAAACTCTGTGCGAAACCAAACTGTTCCGAAATAGTCTTTTAGATCAGTCAAGTACCAATTGACAGGAATCTCCATTGTGTTCCAATCGTTAACTTTAAATCCGGGTGTCTGATAACCTAGTTGTTCGCCTTTTTCCTCACAATCCGTACAATACAGCCACTTGCCGCTGAGATCAATTGTCTTTTTCATATATTTGACCATTCCTTTCTAACAAATTTCGAACTCGAAGTTGTTCCAGCTAAGCCTTCCACCGGACGCACCGGTGACTTCCATCTCAAGAACATATACACCGGACTCGATATCTTTCGGTATCTTCCAAACTATATTATTTATAACTTTCGCACAGTCATCTGCAATACCAACATCACAATGTTCCCCTGATAATACTGCTTCGCATTGCCCAACCTTCTTTATACTCCAACACAAACTTGCATTGTCAACAGGCTCAAGGCGGTCATTTGTTAACCAGAAGTTTCCAGTGAACAATTCGCCCTTGGCAAATTGCTTTTGTTTTCCTAAAATATAGTGATCTTTACCCCACTCGAAGCTTACCAATATCGGCGTATAAACTTGCTTGAAGCTTTCATATGATTTAAACGGTACACGGTAGTAATCCAATAGACCAGATGCACCGATATTCGGCCATGGTTCACTCCAGTAATAAAGATACATTGAACCAACAGGCTTATATTTTATCTGACGACAGTACTCGATTTGCTCTTTGATACAACGTGCCTGATATTCTTGAGCATTTTCTATAAACTCTTCAAGGGTTTCTGTCATTTTCAGACCCGCAGTATCAAAAGTGATATGGTAGAAACAGTTATAGTATTCCCAGAGATCCCAGTCAGGCGGCCAAAGCTCTTTGCCCGGCAAAGCTTTTTTCATGGATTCCACGCTAACAAATGTACCACAACCAAACTCTACGATGATCGGAGTCACTTCATGTTTCTTAATATCCCAATCCCACGGATAACACTGGCCGACTGTAATGTTCATAACACCCTCTTCATAGTCCCCAGAGTGCATCCAACGAATAGGATCTACTGTTTTTGCCGCTTCTATCATGAGTTGACAGAGCCTTCCGTAGTTGTTTGGCATATTTGGAAGTGCGTATACTTTGGGCTCTTTATATACACTCCAAGCGCCTATACTTGCGTGATTGAAGAACATTTCAACCATCTGCTTCATCATAGGTACACAGCGTTCAATCAAGTCATCAGTATCACTGTAGCAATAGTGCAACGGGAACACCTGCCATACAACAAATCCCATTTCATCACAAAGTGAATAGAATTCATCCAACTCAACATGGCTACCTATACGAATGGAGTTGATGTTCAAATCCAGCATCATTTCAAGATCCTTGCGATAGCGGTCTTCATTCATCTCACTTATCCACAGGCTAGATAAGTATCTCATACCTCTTATGAAGATGCGCTTGCCATTGAGTGAAAAATGACCAGTTTCAGCATCATGGGTGAATTCTTTAATTCCAAAACGCACGTTTTCACAAGCATATCCGCCAATGCAAATATCTGCATCATACAGGTGCGGGAAGCCAAAGTCCCAAGTGTACCATAATTCTGGATTCTCCATGGTTTTGATTAATTTAACTTCATTTACACCCGGTTGCAATTGGATTTTTCGCTTATGGGTGTAACGTTCACTTCCATCAAAGTTGTTGGGAGTGATTACCAAATCGATTTCTGTATCAACCATTTTATTGGTTAGATTCTCGACGAGCATATCAATACTGATTATTGCACTGTCGTCCTCACATACAATCTGAGGATAGAGTTTTGTTTTAGTGATACGAAGTGTATCATAAGCTGTCAGTTCAACTGTTTGCCAAATGCCGCCACTATTACCATCTCCGCGGAACTTAGTCATTGCACCTGGGCGATGCATAGCGTCTACATGATGACCTTTTACTAACGTTAAATCTTTAGCCCAATGCTGACGATAATCCATTGATAGCGGAGTATCTTTTTCTGCCTGCCCTTCACACATCACGTATTCTGTCGGATCCCTCGGCGAATCGTTTTTAACGACAAGAACATTCTTGCCGGGTTTCAAATAATCGGTTACGCGAAATTCAAATGGTGTGAAATAACCTTCATGCCAACCAAGATATTGATCATTAAGCCAGACATCGGCATAATAGTCTACAGCTTTAAATTTTAAATAAACTTCCTTGCCCGACCAGCATTCCGGCAAATCGATTTCCCTACGGAACCACACCACGCCGAAATAGTCCCCAACTTCAGTTAAATACCAGTTATTTGGTATCTCCATGTTTTTCCATCCAGAACAATCCGTACTTACTTTGGAAAAACCGCTTTTTTCACCACTATCATCTGGATCTAAGCAATAGTTCCACGTTCCTGCTAAGTCTATGTTCCATTCTTTTTTCATAATAAACGTCATTCCTTTCGCTGTGCTCAAGGCACAAATTGTAATTAAAACGGGTGCGCTCCCGTAAGTCTGGTGTTAAAATGGCTTGAGGGAAAGCAACTACAGAGCACGGTGGGAGG
>Ga0123352_10003779_pt1 | contig 22061 bp, 11 predicted proteins | sample TergutLab28metaG_FD_89700 | JGI IMG/M metagenome (GOLD analysis project Ga0123352, IMG submission 89700) | Labiotermes labralis P1 segment gut microbial communities from Petit-Saut dam, French Guiana - Lab288 P1 | ecosystem: Host-associated > Arthropoda: Insects > Digestive system > Gut ...
GAAATTCACGCCATTCTGACAGAAACATTAGCTTGTTTCCTTCCTGGTAGGGCTAAGGACTTACATGCTTCTTCCTTTGTTTGTTGTCACGAAAACACTGCCTGCATTACTCCAACCAACCCAATGGAGACGAGTCCTTCTTGAGAAGCTAACAGGTCCTCAGCTAGTCAAAGTCACCGCATTTTATGTAACTCGAAGGTTCATTATCGCGTCCACAAGAGCCTGCTATTTTCCCATATCCTGAGCCAGATCAATCCAATCTATCCCCTCCCCAACCTATTTGAGAACAATTCCATTATTATCCTCCCATCTACACCTAGGTTTTCAAAGTGGTCTCTTTCCGTCAGATTTCTGCACCCAAACCCCGTATGCATCTTCCCCCCTCCCCCTCCAGAAAGTGCCACATGCCCTGCGGAACTCATTCTTTTTGATCTTATAACCCGGATAATACTGCATACAGAAACGGGTATTAATATAACCATATGCTAACAAAGTTCTCAGTTTGTGAAATAACTGCTCAGTGCTGAACAAGGTGCAGAAAATATGGAAAGCTGTTGTACTGTCCGCATAAGGATACCGCATCGTTATGCTGATATCCACACCACGGGGAGTCCTTAAAGGAAAATGAAAGAAGACGCTATCTGAACAAGATCCGTGCCATTTTTTTACATTCTTCATCACCATACTGTCCACCAATAGGTACACCACTGACAAAAATACGCATTTCATTGCCGAAGCTCTGAATCTTTGCTAATTCTGTGGAGTGAATGGGAAGCAATCATACCTTGAAATTACAACCTATACTGTCCTCATACTAAGAAAAACAACACAGTGGGGCAGCTCTAACGGTGTACTGAAAAAGCGTCATTATACATACCGATGACGATGAACACAACACGGCAGGCGATTTAATGACATCTGGAATCAATCAAGGCTGCTAGACCTCGAGGTCGACCTCCGTAACGAAAGCTACGGTACTAACCAAAGCTTATCACACTAAACGCCGCGTTCTAAACCCACATTCAATCAGCGCAGTTACAATATGTCATCTGCTTGAACCACATCTCTGAAGTTATCCTGTTTTAAGCATTAACCTTCAACGTCCATTTAACTGACAGTTGTTAGACCAACTAATTCGACGGAGCATAGTTCTTCCTCTGAAGCTACCAGTTGCTCAGCTAGTTCAGAAACTGGAATTTTTAAGAACTATAAGGTTCATTGCCGTCTACCTGCCTCGAGCCAGAAGAATCCAGTTCACAACATCCCTCCCTATTTCTTTTTAAGATCCATTTTACAATTATCCTGCCACCTACATCCATGTCTCCAGAAAGGCCTCGTACCTTCAGATTTCCCCCATCCAAACCTTGCATGCATTCCTCTTGCCCCCCCCCCCATACGTGCCATACGCCCCACCCATATCACCCTCCTTGATATAATCACTCAATTACAGTTGTTCGGTACAAAGTAATACCATCACAGTATGAACGAGCACAGTACTGGATCCAAGTGAATGAACACCTAATATGCAGTAACATTTCTATACTTCCATCATCATATGTCAAAGGTTTCAAATAAGTAGCCCTCAAAATCTGTCTCAATATTAACCAGAACACAACGTCAACGGATTAACAGAATTCAGTGTAAGTCTATAATAATGAGTTACAGTCATACTGGACTCCCAGAACTTTCATCATATCACGCACTGCCTTAAACCAGGCGTATGCGCCGAACTAGTCGTCGAGGCCCACTCGTTTTTCCAACAGTTTCGCTGCATCATAATTTGAAAACACGCTGGTTTAGATAGTATTATTTGCAGGCAAACGAATCAAGAAACGTGAGGAAAGCAACATGTGTGTCTTTTAGAATTTTCTGTGCGAAACGCACCTATAAATGTCAGCTCTTATTCGGAGAATACTTTGGTTGCTTCAAGTCGGCGTATTAAAACCACTCAAGCACGAAAGATTATGCGTTTATAGATCTTTTACTATGGGACCTGACTTTATGTAACGTGTCTTTATATTACAGCCGTGGTGATACGCCAGCCGGATGCAAGTTACCAACCCTTTAAAAACTAACATTATCCTTAATTACATTAGTGATTTAATTCGCACCGCGTAGTAAACACACTCCGTCTGGGTTATAAAAACCAGCGAGTTACGTGCTGTATAGGAAAATGACATCTGTTTGTTCCGAGAACCATAAAAACACGCAAATGCTGTCTGTGGATAGAAAGTAGAATTTCTCAGTGTTAAAACTGGTGGTAGAGTCCAGATGAAATGTGATGGCACACGGTGACGCACGGTACGGGAAGTGAAGGGAAAACTGGCGAATAGAGTGGGTAGCCAGTATTCTTCACACTACCTCGGAACATAGTGTATCCAGCATTACTACCGCTGATGCGCACACCGCGGCTGCCAGTAATCGACTGAACTGACGCCCCCGCCGATTTAAATGGGCTCGTCCGTTTCGCCGAAAGACGAAATCTGGTTTCTGCGGGTGTGCCATCACATTTCAAACGTAGTCTATGCACAGTAACCTCTAGACTCTGAGAAGTTAATGCACAATAGGAAGAGCAGATTAATAAGACCGCGAAAAATATGTTGGCGTGATAATGCTAAGTGACGAACCATCAACTTCACCTGTTAAATTTGTAGGATTACTTTGCTTGAGACCCTAAAATATACCACACGAAAGGCACATGATGTAAACATTTCTTAATCAATTACACAAAACGGTCATCCCGCATGGGTTGATATGACCCGGGCCCTTGCATTCCCTCGAAGAGAGCGTGAATATTCTGCACGACAGGGCAGGACAATGAAATAATATGAACTGAGCTACACGACACAATTACAAAGGAGCAGCCGGTCTGGAATATGCGGAGAACATAAAAATGTTTCTGCCTACAAACACAAAATCAAACAACCTCTCACCTTCACGTTATATATATTCACGCATCTTATCATCAAGGTTTCTGCTGTAAACAATTTTTAAGAAAAATTCTTTGAATATATTTACAATGTATTATATTTTAAAGGTGGAGATCTTACGTCTATTGCAGTATTAGTATATTTTTATTGTTCTAAAAAAAGGCCTCATGTTGGTTTAATCGGCCAAAATATGTTGCCTGTTATATCCTGTCTTGTATGTTGTGTATATCTGATTTTTAGAAAATGAATCTGTAACATTAAAATCACTTGCCCCTCCCGGTAGTCAAACCTCCGTCCAGGCCGCAGCGTGGTTGCTACACCGACTCCGAGGAAGTGGTCGCGTAGTTATTTTAATGTGCTGTTAATATTTGATCTATGGACTGAAGAAAACGCGAGTAACTTGAACAAAAACTACTGGTACTACGAGTGAACATGAGGACGCGAAGCGTCGTGCACGTGACGGGATACGTCATGGAACTATCACACTTCCAGCCGTGCCAGAACAGGGGTTCCTAAACCATGGGTTGCGACGATCTTTCAATGGGTCGCGATGCGGGAGTCAATTAAAAAAAACCAAGTTTTTTTGTACCTATCAAGGCAAAACAATAATCAATAAAATATAATGCTGTACTACTATATTTACAACAAAATCTGCTTGTAATCTGCCCCCGGCTGACAAACTCAAAATGCTGGGTAGCGAAGAAAAACATCTGCGAAGCGATGCTCTCGAAACTACATTTCATGTTCGTGGCGGAATCTACATCGACCCACCGGTAATAATGACCATGCGTGATATTCTTACACATCCCTGTTCCTTATAATGCGAACTGGGATATCCACTGTGCAGCATAATCGAGGTACTTTCGTGTAAAAGAATCGATCAGCAGGAATGACGCTGCTTTCATCAGCGTTTGCATCAGCCGAAATTCATGTACTAGTGCTTAATGGGATACAATCTCCATCAAGGAAGATGGGGAGAATAAGGCGCCTGTGTCATTTGGTGTCATCAGAGTCGTAAGGATCTGACGGTATGAGTGCTTGTAATACAATGGCAGTGCATCTACCTCAAGTATCCTACCATCACAGCTTGAAGTAGGTGAAAGGTGGGTTGAGTTGCAGGACAAAGAAGCGATATTTCTCTAAGAGTAGGAGAATGAAAGAAACGGCAGACGGAGAGAAAATTTCTCCTCCCAAAAAAAACCCGTTAAAGTAGGCTACAATTTTTGTTGCACCTCAATCAGCGACACATGACATATAATTCGTTTACATAACGACATAAATCGCACTATTAATACTACGCGTTCGAAGAATGATTTTAAGCAGGCACGAATGCTAAGCTTAAATGTGCACGATGAACTGGCATTCAAAAAGGTATAAACACATGATAGATCGAATGTCAGACACTTTCACTCATCCCACGTGGACGTGTAAATGTTTCAATTTTCTTTTGAGGCATAAAACGGGGATTATATTCAAACTGTTGCGTAAGGGCCGAAGGCACCCACCTTCAAAACTGTAAGAATGTAAGGCATCAACGATGGAATTTTCTCAGAGTAAGGAGCAAAGCAAGTCCAGGTGTGATCTTTTCCTTGGACCACCAACCAGTATGTCAAAGAGGTCTAACTTATCTAACTATACCGTTTCAAGTGCAAATATTGCACATTATCAACAAGAAACTACAGGATAATTATAAAATGTTAACTCCAAAATGTTTTTTCTGTCTTCCAGTACCATCCTGTATTTTCCAAAAAACCAGACGAAAATAATATGATACTTCAGTCAGGGCCAAAACTGGGATAAGGAACCTGCCAACATGCAAGGGTGCCCTCAGTAGCCCAAATAACCAGTTGGGGGCCCTCCTATAACTGTAAGGGAAGTTACTCCCATATGTAACAAGGATCCAGAATACCGCCTTCTGTAAGAAGAACAGAATTCAGTCTGAAAGAACCTATAACAAATTTTAGTACTCCACATATTTTGGAGAACTCCTGACTCACTAGACCGCCAGTGCCATGGGGTCTTATCTATGCCACTGTGTGCCTGAGTTATCTGTAACAGTTGTAATTCCAACAATCCATATAATATATGATGGAATAAATGCCTTAGGACACAGCTACTACTGGAGGGTACTATTCTTGTTCAGACTTAAGGAATTTATTTATTATTTATGTACTTTATTTTGTACGTTTTAGGTGAATTAAACAGTTAACAAAACATATTAATCATTTTAGATCAAGATGCCGAATAATCCATTGGAAGATTAAAAGTTTGACGCATTCACAGCTGTACACACCAATACACAGCAGTGACTCCTCTCCAATAGTCACATTTCCTAAATTTCTCCATGAGGTGAACTTATAAGCAGTGGGTTGGCCTGATATGAGGGTACAGCATACAACTCTCCTACCCTTTCATGTACTCAAAACACAGAAGAAATAGAAGCACTACCACCATTTGAGGCTACTGAATTCAAGCAGGCAGAAAACTTCTGAGTGTGTGTAGCATGCTGGCAGGTGGGCTCCTTTTGATCTGGCTAATCAACACTTCATGTGTGGATAAGCACAGCATGATGCTACCAAGCCATGGAGATACCAAATGATGGCACTGCTCTCACAGAACTTATAGACTGTTGGTACATACTGGTACTAGACATAATAGAGCCTGTAAGGTGTACCAAGTGACATACGTTTAACACATCACATCCTTATATTAGAATACAGATCGGACTATTTTGCAAACAGATGTACATGTCGACACTGTAATTCTGTATCTTAATATTTCTGATATGCAACACAAAAATCATTACAATTTAAATACACATTGGACAATTTCAAGATAATGATGGACAAGATGGATATGAAAATTTTGTATTTGCATGCTCCACAGTCAATGAATAGAAAGTTCTAAAATTTACCAAGAATCCAAGGGAATAACAAGGAAAGTTGGGCAGTATTCATTAGGCATATGTTTCTTTTGCACTGACGTCTAGTTTTACAAATCTGTGCTATTAATATCACATTTAGATAACGAAAATTTATGCTCAAACTGTGAAATTACCTTGCTGCACTTATGCAGATGGTCATTAGATAAATTCTGGGCAAGAAAAATGTTTATTTCTTGTAAACATAACTGTTGAAGATTACTGTTGTTTTTGTTATTAATTTCAATCTCTCATGGTAACTAAGTCAACACAACTCTCTCAGACTAGCAGCCACATAGGAGGTTTACTGGTCATTCACCCACCTGACATAGCTGTTGGCCGGAGGGAGTGTTATTGTTGTTGTTGATGTTAATATTTTCATCTTCTTTTCTGGAAGAACTTACTAGATAAATACAGATTTTGTTGCACATATCTCACAATTCACACAACCATAAAAAATGCTTCAACAAAAGCCACTATTGTAAATTACTCCAGGACTTACTCCCACCAGCTCAGTAAATGTATGGACACATGGACAGAGGTCAGGACAGCCAGTGTCTCGTCTGGGATCAAACTGGATATTTAATGAATATAAACTGAGCTCATTACCACTAACCTCTGTTGCTCCATTCTAACTGTACAGTAAAGTAACATAATTTTCACTTTGGACCCACAACTCTGAAGGTCCAGCATCATCTTTCATATCTCAGACATTCAATTATATGCCAATTTTGCAAACACACAAACCTATAGGTTCAGCAATACTTCTGCTTAAAAAGACATGAGGCCAAAAATGGAATTCACAGACTCTGTCTAATGACACGGGTGTCTAAAGAGTACAGGATACTGTATTTATGCACATGTAAGACCACAATTTTTCTTACTCATCATCTGAAAAAGGACAGTCACTTTATAATAGCACACAAGGTTAAACATGTTGTGTGTACATACTTTTCTGACAACTAAAGATTGAAGGGGAGTGGCACTATATACATAGCGTCATGTTATATTCAGGCAAATATAGCAAGCATAGACAGTTGGTCCATGTTATGCAAATTATTATGTAATCACTCACAGTTGAACTCCAGACTGAAGAAATTAGACAGCTACAATTAAATACAAATAAAGTTTGGTACCAAAATACATGAAATAAATTAATCTTACTTCATAACACACATGACCACACCTGAATTAACCCATCATCAAATGCAGTGACTGCTAACGAGGAAAGAAAAAGTACATAGGTACGCTTGTCCAACCACCTTGCTATTGGAGCACATGTCATCCCATATTCATTTCTGAACAAATTTACATATCTTCATGAAACTTAAGCATGAATATTTTACCATTAGTACTCAAGCCCAGAAGTGCTCAAAATACTGTTACAAAAATATTTAAAAAAATACTTCCTGTAATGATATTATGCATATTTTTTTCAAGAAGCAGCATAGTAAGAATGCTGAAAATCTGTTATGTGAGATGTGATTGCTAATGGATAATAGGAACTGCTAAAGGCACTTGTCGATCAACAGTCATGTAGCTGCAGTTGTTGCTTCAGACTAGTGTAAAGAGCTGCTAAATGCACTTTTTGATCAATAGTCATGTAGCTGTGGTTGTTGCTTGAGACTAGTGCAAAATTCTCTTCAGAACAATTTAGTACTGGTACTGAGACAATTCAAGTCTGTACTGCTTTAAGTTTCCAGTTTATCACACATTACAGAATCAACTGCACAATCTACTCCTCTCTCTCCTGTTCCAGACACAGAGATAAATATAAAATTATATAAGACATACCTATATTCAAAATTAAGGGGGGGGGGAGGGGGGAAGAGCACAAAAAGAAAGACACCTGCCTGTAAAGTAAGTAGAATATGAATGAATATGAATTACAATTTTGGTATACAAAGTGATGCTTCCAAAAGGATATTCAGTGTTCTTTCTTGTCTTACAAACAAGTACGAAGACACCCACTTTAAGATCACAGTTCAAAAACTGTAGTTTTCTATGGCTTGATTAAAGGAAGACAGAAAGTACACACAAATCACTTACCTTCTGCAAGTACCCTGCAACTCTGGATGGAACATTTTGCATCTTCAAATTATGTACAGAATCTGTTAAGGCAATGGCAAACACATTGCTGTGGAAATGGGAGAAATACCGAGTAGCCTACAAAAGAACAAAATTACTAATAAAGATATGACATGGTACTAATTCTGACATGACTAGAACAGGGACACCCTAATCATTTTGGAAAAGGTAAATAAAAAACAATACCTACTACAGAGTACTGTGCTCTTCTGGGTTTATTATTCAGCAAGTAGTGGTAATTTCTCACCACACCATACCATGTTATTGAGACTTTTCACTGCCCACACTCCTCCCTATACAAAATCGTATTGGGGCAACAGGCTTTCTTTTGGATTCTTGAACCCTGAGGATGGGACCAATAGGTTGCCTGAAATGTCAGAAAAAAATTACCACTACTCACTGCGTAATAACCCAGGAGAGTGCAGTTCTCAGCTACTGCACAGTGGATGTCTGAAATCATGAATACCTAATACAGATTAATAAATAATATGCCACAAACAGTTGTATACAGTTGATAACTTCGGCTAAAATCAATACAGTTCAGAGATGGGTCACACTTACATATGTAATAAATACAAAAAAATGCTATTCACATTTATTGAAGTAGCTTGTATCATCTAAATAATATTACACTACTGTCTGTTGCCTAATTTCTAATTCCTCAATGACTGCTATTCAACTACACATGTTTAAAAGCACACACCTACATTTTGTCATAATGCATGTGACATTCTTTAAAGTATTTGACAGGAACCTCTAAAAATTCAGATCACAAAATGTCGCATCAATCTAACTGATATATATTTCAAACAAGAGTAGAAAACAAACTATATGACATTAAATAAGAACACAGAAAATATCTGTGAACACTTTACACTTCCTCTTAAGAGAGCATGTTCTTACCAACAATGTAGGTCAAGTAACATATCTATATTTAACACTTGTCATGAACATGATTTTCTCAGGCGTGGAATATCTTCAATGCAGGATCACATTCCTGCCAGTTAATACGGTGCAACTAACACATAAAAACGCCATCACAATACTCTTCTAGTCTCCATTCTAATTTAATGTTTATATTGGAAGGTAAAATCAGTGAGAAGTGAATTAGAAGAATATAATTAGGAACAGCTTATGACTACATACTTCATACTTTACATCAACAAAAGCATCAAGTTATTTATCTACACTTTTAAATTTTATACTTTATATTATATTGCAAACTAATTATGAGTTCATCCAACAAATTACCAAACTAAAGTTTAACTATGATAAGCAAATATTAATATGATTTACTATACAAAATGTGGAAGCACAACTGCACCTATATGCAAATATAAAAAAATACAGCACTTTGATCCACAAACTGCTCTATTCCTTTGGTTTACTAACTTGCCTGCAAACTGTCAAGTACACATGCTGGTAGGAGCCCATTGTTTTCATGTGACTGAGGTTCAACGCATATGGTGTATAAGACAGGGACTGGGAGTGGAGGTGAAGGGTGGGCATTCCAAAGAAGCAGTCCACTTCAGAATTTGGTCAAGTGGAAATCAGTGATTATAAGTTGAACAATGCAGAACTCTAGTACCACCTGTCACCAAACCCATACCAGTTTCCACCACAAAAAAACAAAAAGTAGGGGTACAAAGTCATTGACTTACCAAGTCAACTGTCAGGAATCCACCGTAACTGTGAGCAATTACTGCAATGTGCTTTGGAGTCCCTTCTTTAACATAATGCTTCCATACATAATCTGCATGTTCTGTGGCATTACTGCTATTCTGCATCAAAGAAATAAGCTTATGTAGGCACTACACATTTTTCACAATATAACATGACAAGGGGGAGATGGGATGGCATAGTTGGTTACAATGACTAGGCTGCGGCCAGACGTCCAATGAATCATGGTTTCACAGGCGAGATTTTTATCTTCTCCAAAGCATTGAAACTGGCTCTGGGGTGAATAGGTGGACCTATATTTCCTCAGCCCCAAATTTCATAGGATGCAAAGGGACAATTTTACCATTACAAACATGATAAATCATTTACACTTATCAGTGGTCATTTTATAATCTCGTACATGCTGTCCCTTTTGTCAGTCACATTCCTACTACCTCTAATTAAAATTAAGGCTGAAAAAGACATGGAAAAATTCAGTCACAACACTTGGCCTTGGAATTTAATTCATTTTTCTATGAAGGCAATGCATGCCTGATACACACAGAAATTATGATTATGTTTAACAAGAAAACAAAAAGATAAAGAAGGTTAAAGACAATGACAGCTCAGGCAATAAAGTATGGGCAATAAATGGGTATTTATGGTTGGTTCCCAATCGGGTAACTGGTGCTTTTCTAGTTCCATCTCAAGAAGGGGAATGGGGGTTTAGTCTCATCCTTCTTCCTTGTTGAAGCAGAAACAGTGTAGTTGAACACTAACCTGTAGCTAGTACTAATTTAGTACCACACTTCATTACAAATGCAGTTAACTTTACACCCACATTCCTATTTTCGTACACATATACAATTTCACTTTCAGTTTTTAGACATGTTCACAAAATTCTGAACAGCGACTATCAGCTTCATCATGTCTGTCTGTCTGTACATCTGTCTGCATGGAACAACTTGGCTCCCACTGGACGGATTTTCACAAAATATGATATTTGAGTATTTTTCAAGAATCTGTCAAGAAAATTCAAGTTTCATTTAAATTTGACGAGTATAATGGGTACTTTACATGAAGGTCAATATACATGCATGATAATACCTAGTTCAGTTCTTCTTAGAATGAGAAATGTTTCAGGCAAAAGCTGTACAGAAAATCAAAACAAACATTTCATATTCAATAATTGTTTTTTTTTAAATCACGCCATTTATGAGATAATGTGGAAAAATACAGTAGAGCCAGGCAGGCCACAGATAACAATGTGGCACATGTGCATTGCATGCTGCATACATAAGGCTACTAATACACACCAAGAATATGTAACACTTATTGCTTTTCCCCTGCAACAATGGTTGCATGAATGTGCCTTAATGTTACGTTTTAAGTACATCGCCTGTCTTTTACAATAATAACGACTGTACGTGTGGAATCGGTATACAGCAGTCAAGTATTTACACATTATGAACAAAGAGTAGCACCAGCAATGCAAACAAGCTACATTTAATGAAATACTGCAGATTATCCAAAGGACCAAAGAAGGACTAGTTAAACATTTCCTCTCTATACCATGAAAATTCATTTAAACTTACCACAATGTTTATTTTTTTACCATTTATAACTTTGGTGTTTTCATTTGGGTTCATAACTATAACTGCATATCCAAGTTCTCTTGCACGTTTGATGAATGGGATTTGCGACCCACTTTGTAAACTGTCATTTATGATCAGACTGGAAACAGAACCAGGTTAATTTTAATTAATGTCAGAAAAATATGGCAATGAGTATGTCTAGCTAGAAGTAAGTCCCATATAAAGTTCTAGCAGTGTGACACTGTGCTGGCTAATCATGTGTGTCACATACTTAAGGAGCAGTGATAAGTGGGTACAAAGTAACAGCGTAGTGATGAGTGACAGGGGAAACCAAGGTATTCAAACAGCTTTTCCAGTGCACTCTGTCTATTATAATTCTCCTATTGAATTCTCTTGGATTTATTATGAATGAATGTAAAACTGGCATCTCCTTAGTTTTGGCATGAAAAATTAGGACTGGCTTGTTAAATTACAGGCCAGCATTTCCTGCACACACAACATAAAATGTTACACCTTACCAGAACAAAAAATTATTGCTGTTGTATAAAATCTCATATAAGAGAATTACTATACTTTATCATTTATTTGTTTATATATGTCTTCTAGTTTTTACATGTTTTCACCATTAATCACAAATATAGGCACAATTCTATCAAATTTCTGGAAGAAAAAAAGATAATAATAATAATGAAGGTAAAGATAGTAGTACTCTCATTTTTTATTGTAAATGAAAAATAAAATAAACACGTGCACTCTTTTGGGAACTGGAAAAGAATGGTACAGGACTGTGCAAATTTATTTTCACATTTCCTCAGCATCATATGGCTCTCACTGACAATGTTTCAGACTCAAAGTTGAAATAAGTTTCGTTTGTGAGAGCATACTTTCACATGTTTCAAAACAGAAAGGTTGTTCAACACCAATAACTACCCTCCCTACAAGATTTATATTACCTCCGAGCCCACTGCCCTGATTTCACTACACCACTTCCAGGAATCAGAACAAGGAGAACATCTGGCTTTGACAGTGCATCTGATGAAACAAAGATAACTGCACTTTTTTGCACTGCCCCTTGGTGAGGAACCATCATTCTCTGGAGACCAACTTCAGTCTCAAGAAGGCCATATACATACTCTGTTATCACCTGTAAACATAAGCATAATATAACTGAAGAATAAAATCCAACTAGATGCCACTTATTACTTTATTATGCTTATGTCAGGTTCAACATGTTTTGGGCACCATTATGTCCATCATCAGGAGCTCACAACAATAGCATTGGTTACCGCAGAGGCCGTCTGGTTCTCAAGTTGCTGCTGGTTGGAAGTTAAGTGCAGGCAGGATGGATGAGTGTCCGGACCGAAGGCTGTAACACTTAACTTCCAACCAGCAGCAACTCAAGAAGCAGACGGCCTATGTGGTAACTAACACTATCGTTGTGAGCTCCTGATGATGGGCATAATGGTGCCCAAAACATGTTGAGCTTAACATATGCATAATAAAGTAATAAGTGGCATCTAGTTGGATTTTATTCTTCAGTTATCAAGATGATGCACGGTCCAATACACATCAAATAAGCATAATATGTTAACTTGGTATGTCACATCTGTATATACCTATGTGGGAAAATCTTATACAACTGACAGAAAACTTTTGTAAAGAGCACCAGTTAAAAGTAATTTTACCATAAAAACTAAAAAGCACTCTACAGTTTTCCCACGTATCACAAATGTTATTAAAAACATCACAATGAGAGTTACATATTTTGTAACTTCTAGAACCATATAAAACTTCAAGAACCCATACAAAAGGCATCAGTGTTGTTCCATACTCTTCAAGTTCACGTGGCTGCCATAAAGGTATTAAGAATAGAAGGTATGAAAAGTAAGCAGATGTGAATTCCAACAGAATGAGGTTCATAGTGAACTCAGTGAACAAAGCAAACTGTAATAATGATATCTTTGGTAAAACTGGGGAACAGTCAGTCACATTCAACTGGCTAATAAGATAAGGCATTATTCTGTATCTCTAAAAGCACTGTATAAAACTCTGCTGAAAGATTCTAAAATTTGCTTTTTTTTTTTACCTTAAAAAAGAGAGGATCACATTATGCGAGAACACTGCTCATTAAAAAATACTCAAAATATAACAAAAAGATGAGACTATTTCAGAATAATGCAACTACACATCATCCTGACTCAGGCAGTATATGGAATTACACAACTTGGTATTACATGAATCTATCACACAATTCCAAACTTCAATTTACATTTAACCTTCCATGTAACACTCTGTTATATAACTATGCAACTGCACATTGCATTGTGAGATCTGAGGTCCATATGGCAGTTATTTTGATATTACTGCTTTCTGGGATGTAATGCTGTACCACATGCCAGAAGATTATACTCATAATAACCATAACACTGCCACTTAGAATATTACATCAAAATAAGTCCACAATTTGTATGTCCTGGCAACGTATTTTCCACCCAACAAAATTATTTTCGTATGATGGATTCTCTTTCCATGGAAGAACAATAAGGTGCCCACTAATACAAATTATACAGGGTCTGTACTTTATATGGCTCGCATTGCTGTCCCTTCTTGTCTGCTTCTATTTCGCATCAAACTTCTGACTCAGCAAGCTAGCTGCACCCATGCTGTCACAAAGGTTGTTACTGTCTTGTAGTTTTGGACAGCTAGTCTTGCACAGCAAATGGGTGCATCTCCATAATCAACAAGAAATGCAACAAAACTGCTGCTTTACAGCCATATAAGATAAGGAACAACCATGGTTCTTGAATTCTATGGCACAGATCATGTAGCAAGAGTGAATTTTGTGAACCACTACATTCATGTGGTACACAGTGGTAATACAGATCCCACACTCATCCTGTTTGTAATGAAGCTGATTTCAGTCTCAGTGGATACATGACATGAAGTCTCATAATAACAGGTTTTCCATGTTAAGCCACAAAGTGCCATTACATGATGTTTCAATTGGTATGTAGTGTAGGTTAGAGGATCTATTTATTCTGAGACCACAAATTCACGTCCATATATTACACATGTTTGGATGTCATATGCTATAACACTATGATATTTAATTAAATGCCAAGCACTGTTTATAGAGTAGCCTCCTCATTCACCAGATATGAACCCATAAAATTTTATGTGTACAGCACATTAAAGAATAAAGTGCTTAGTAATAATCCTAGCAATGAAGATAACCTGAAAAGAACCATTCAGAGTAAAGTACTTTCAGTTTCACCAGCAAAACTTGAAAATGCAATACAAAACTTGTTCGTTAAGTTACACATGTCTGCAAGACAAAGGAATCTATTTTCATACAACAATTCAAATTATAGGCCCATTTCACTGTTACCAACCTTCGCTAAAATATTTGAGAAAGCAATGTACAGTAGGTTAAGTCAGCATTTGCAGACTAGCAATATACTGGGCACAGAACAGTATGCTTTTAGGAAGGGCAAGTCTACTAAGGATGCTGCATTTAGGCTAACTGACAGTGTACTTAAATCTCTTAATCTAAAGTTATATGTTGGAGGAATATTCTGTGACTTCTCAAAGGTTTCTGACTGTGTAAATCACAAAATTCTGTTCACTAAGTTGCATTTTAATGGTATTCAAGGAATAACTATAGATTGGTTCAGGTCCTAACAAACAGAAAACAGAAGGTAGAAATAAAATCACCCAATTCAACTCATAATTTAGTTTCTGATTGGGGAATATTGAAGCACAGGGTTCCACAAGGGTCCATTCTAGGACCCCTACTATTTTTGGTTTATATAATGACCTTCCATTGCAAATAAATTCCCTTGCAGAATGAATATAATTTGCTGATGACACTAGTGAATTTTATAGATTTCTCTACTTCAGCAAACCAAGTATTAGCACGTACAATTGAATGGTTTTCAGCTAACAAGTTAGTTTTAAACTTGGAAAAAACAAATATAATGAAATTTTTAACAACAAATCAACCATACTGTGCACTGGCCATTAGTTATAAGGATAAGTGTATAGAAGAAGCAGTAAATTTAAAATTTATTGCTATACAAATTGACAGTAACCTTAACTGGAGAAACCACAATGATCAAACAATTCCTACACTAAGTGTAGCATGTTATATGGTTAGACAAATGTATCATATCTGCAATAATGATATTCAGAGATCAATTTACTTTGTTTATTATCACTCCATTGTGAGTTATGGAATAATTCTCTGGGTGAAATTCCTCACACAGTAGGAAGATATTCACTCCTCAGAAGAGAATAATCAGAATTATGATGGGTGCACACCATAGAACTTCTGCAGAAAGCTATTTAAAAAATTGGAGATTTTAAGTCCCAAACCAATATATATATATATATATATATATATATATACACTCATTGATGAGTTTTTGTATTGGAAATCAGGATAAATTTCTGACTAACTCATCAGTACATAGTATAAATACAAGAAATAAACACCATCTACATAGACCTATTGCTAACCTGTCTTGTTTTCAGAAAGGTGCATCTTACTCTGGGATCAGAATTTTTAACAACCTACCACAAAGTATTACAAACCTTAGGAATGATAAGCACAGTTTACAGTTGCCCTAAAAAAATTTTTATATGCACACTCCTTTTACTCTGTGGATGAATTTTTTGTATGTACAAGCGATATCTATTACTGATTTATATGACTGTGTAAATCCTTACACTGTAATAATTTTATATGTTTGTATGCTTTTGTATGTTTTTGACATGTTCCACATCCAATTGTCTGGTGACAGCCTCAAGGATCTATGGTGTGTGTGTGTGTGTGTGCACGCGTGCATGTTCTTTAAGTATGATTAAAAACCTAATATTAACTTCAACAGGTTCACATGAAATTTAAATAGCAGTGGGCAATGTTTTGCCTGCTGTGACACAGTCTGTGTAGTGACCTACGATGTGGGCCAGATAAACTATGAACCTTGAAGATCGCTATTTCTTAATTTAAATTCTCATAACCCTTTATTAAAATTATATGAAAACCTTGAGGTGCTGACCATGAGCAGTACATAACTGTTGCTATTAGCTGACATATGGCATAGAGGAGTTACATGCGAGAAGGGACCAATTTCAGACTGTGTCAAACAGAACAAACTGTTGAAGGACCCTTGAAATTGCATGTATGTATGCATTCAAGCAGTTAGACACTTACATCACCCAAAGCTTCATATCGTTTCTGATTGTAATCTTGATTCTCACTAACATGAAACTCAAAGGGTTCATTTCCAGGTTTACCAGTATTTGGATCGATTTTTCTTAGCTGTCCCTCTGGAAAACAACACACTGAGTTGATTATCCACATTCGTAATAACTATGTCATCAGCAACAAGCTCTGTCTATATACACATGACATAAAGAGATGCAAGTGTTTAAATAAAAGATTAAAATCCTACACAAATATGACTTTGCAATTATACAACACTCACTATTTTCTCAAGATCATGTGATTTACACATGGTTTACCTGAACCACAAGCACAGTGGAGGGTGGGGGAGAGGGAAGTAGTTGTGCAGCTACCCCAGGCTGCAGAGTCCAAGGGTTGGATTAGGATGGCACAATGAATATTTCAAATATAAAAATTTTCTGCACTTAACAAATTTCAAATACTGAGCCAAATATGAGGAAATTTTAAAATTATTGTGATTTTTTAAAGTCCATATTTCCTGTAGGGGTGTCCATGGTGATTACTCACTGCATGTGCCAAAAAACCTAGATATGCCACAGACCTGAAATCATCCTCTAGACAGAAAATCTGTAAAAAACGATCTTTTCGAATGGCTTACGACTGGCATACTATCTGTTAATGAAAACCATATTTACCGACTGGGTTAATGTAAGTTGAAATGCGTTTTGTTAGCTTAGCAATAGTAAAGTGTCAAATGAATAAGTGTATCTTTACAATATGGTGGCCAGCTGCATTACTTAAGTCATCACAATTTCTGTAAGGGCCATTAACATTCAATAAAACCCAAATTCAGTGCACTCTATCACATTTAAAATGTATGGTTTTAATTTTACTCCAGGGTTTTATATTTCTGTGGTATGTTTAAATAGTTTTATGGTCTGTCATGAACATGTAAATACATTTCAAATTCAGAGACAGATATACATGAGAAACATCACTAATATGTACCAGGAATTTTTCCACTATCACTGAACATAGACACTCACTATGTATCAAAAGCAGTCTGCTTTTGAAATGTTGTGTTTGTGTTCAGTGATAACAGAAAAAGTCCTAGTACATATTAGTAATGTTGCACATGTTAAACCACTGTCCAGACATTTTACAGAACAGATGGATATACATGTCCATCGTACTATAAAAGTTGTTTCATCTCATAAGATTGCAGTGTTAGAAGGGGAGAATAGTTAATGCCAGGTCTAGCCACACAATCCCTATATAAAACAGCCACAACTCTGCGACGGGAGTTGGGAATTCAACTTCATTTCACAAATCCATCTATGCAAATCTTTAATTTTTAAAAAATCAATGCTTCTATTACCTGTGTTGAATGTATAACCGAATCCTTCAAGGGTGTCCGGAAAACTCCTCCCTTCTTCTGTAGAAGTCATCACAAGGAAGAAAATAACCTGAAAGGGACAGCGCGTTTCAGTATTGTAAAAATTAAAGGCAATGTTATCTCCAAGTTGTCATCTCAAAGTCTTAGGACTCCAAGACGCCATATAGGGGTCTGAAAATTCAAAAAATATCTACAATACTGTATTCACTTTCGGGAAAGACTGGGGACACCTATACTTTTCTACCAATGAACAGGCATGACAAGGAGTGTTTAATTATAATAGCATAAATATTTACAATAAACTCCCAGATGATCTTGCTGAATTAGTATCAAATAATAAATGCTTTCTTTTGCAATTAAAAAAATAACTAACTGATTAGCCCTTTTATTCAGTAGAAGAATACTTGAATGCACAATAGACCTATGATCAGAGGCACAATGTGGTAATGTTTGTATCAGTGTATAAACTTGTCATACTGTATTTAGACTCCGTAATTCATGAAATTATGTATCGATGTGTACTCTTTTAATATTTTAAATGTTGTATGTGTATATGGATTGATTAGTGCACGCCTAATAGTGTTTGTCAAATCTTAAGGACATGTTTCATATCCGAAGCCTAATGGCCTACTGGGACTGATGAAATGGCATGTATGTAAAATAAATGATATCGGCTTACTAGAAAACGACTCTCCTCACGACACCAGTCCCAACATAACCTCAAACACATACACCCTGTCATATACGTTCTTTGCCTTGTCTGCTATCCACACACACACGGAAACCATCGATGATTTGTCACAGATTAATACCATTTATTTATGTTATCATTTAACAATGTTGGTTATACTCGACGCAGCTTAATGATAAAAACCGTCGGTAGGTTGCAGCACGAACCTGCTCTGTCGGTCAAAATAGCCAATGGACGCTATCGAAAATTGTAAACTCTCGAATAATTAACTCGATACCAGTTTAATTCCGACTTTCAGTACTGTATTCGATTGGCGGCTTTTAAATGGTATTGTTGGATCGAAGGCCAACAGATACAAAAAAGAGCTGAATATATAGGTCTAGTATGATTCCTACTTTTGACTTTAGGTATTTATTATTACAAAATGAACGCGTTATATAGGAAAGTTTTTCCAACCCCGAACTTACAGCGTTCATGATTGTTATAGTATTATTATATTATTATTATGACACAGTACAGAGTGTGTACAATCTTGGTGCAGGTAAATGCTCCGTTCAAATGAAATATTCTTTTCCTTACTGTTACCAATGGCAAGAACGTGATTCCCCACTTCAAGTTCAGTTAAAGGTACAATTTAAAAAAAATTACAAATTATAATTTATCCAGTTGTATTCTGTAACAATCCTACAATAAAAGTATTCCAATGAAAACTCTTACTCTGACTCACCAGCGGTGGTAAAAATTGTCACACCAAAAGGATAAAACACAAATGTACGTGCGTTTTTACATTTAACTTTTCCCTTTTTATACAAGACAAAATGTTCGTTTTCTCCATATTTTAGTAACAGATATACAATCGATCACGCTCAATTTTGAAAGGACTGTAGTCCCTCAGTAGTAGAAAATAAGCTGCTCATTTTCAAAAACAGTGTATTTTTTATAGCCACATACATTATTTTAGCTCCGCATTAATCAAGAATGGAAATTATTATTTTCAAGACCCCAACCCAATAAGTTTTGCAGCAATGAAGAAAGCAGAACTATTTTTCTTCGTTTCTATTACTATACACAGTTCTGCAATAGGCCTGTAGGGGTGGATCATCATACTGTCCCAGTCCTTTGCCAAAGTGGGAGCACGTTACTTGCAGTTTGATTTCTTTTATTTGACGGTGGAGTCTAAAAGGCCAGTAAAGTATTTCACTTATATGTCTCTTCCCACAAGCAAATTTAAACTGAATATATGTAGCACATGAATACCTGCTCAATATTTCATTAAACATTAGTAAGGAATAAATATCAGTACTTTACTTGTAATCTCAAGAGATGAGATAGAAATTTCAGCATTATGAACAGTGAAACAGTTAAAAATTAGGTAGACGTTTTCAAGACAACTTGCAAATACTATGGCAGGGGGCAAGGGTGTGGGTGGGGAGTAAGGTGCTCAACCATGTCTGGGCCCACTTCTGCCCTACTTTAGCTCTACATATGACACTTGCTAATTTATATTTTATCTCAGTCACAAAGATATTACGATAGGTAAGTTAACTTTTGTGGTTTATTCCTTGATGCTGTCAGTGTGTCGACCGGCACATTGGCTATGCCATTGGGAGTTTCCATTCTTTCCCTCAGTCTGTGTAGAAAAATACAGCAACGGTGCATTGATTCCTTCCAAATCCTTTCACCAATCACCTTTCCATTGATGTTACATACTGTAGTCAGCGATACTGACCGCAACAGCAAATAAACCACAAAAATCGTCATCACATGTCACATAAATCATCCATTAACAATACAAAAATAGAACCAAACATAATTCAGAAGTTGAGTTTCATTAATAACAATGGCGGATTGCAAAACATTTCAAAACTACTATTAGGCCTATATCTATCAGTACCAGCAAGGTGCACATTACCTGCATGTGAAGTGACCAGATTTTTTAATTATCATTGCTGGACAAGTTAGTAACATAACTGGGAATCCTAAGACTAACAGTGTAAGAACTGCAGAAGATTTAGCTTTGTTGTTGTAGCATTTTATTTTTTATTTAAAAATTCAGAAAATGTCCAGATCCCAAGGAGATAGAAGCGCATCATGCCGCAGCTCTCCGCCGGCGCCTGTTATTACATCCTTCCAGCTAATGTGGTGGTCACAAACTTTTATTGAAAAGGCCTATCTATATCAGGCCATTTCAAATGTCTGAAAATGCTGGCAGTTGAGGGAGGACCAATAAAGATTACCCTACTGAATTAAACACAAATATGACCCAATCATAAAATCAAGAAAACAAACAATCTTAAATTTTGGATTTGCTGGGAGGTTGGTAATTTTCAAATTATGTTCACGTAATTTTATTGGAAATCCTTGACATATCTTCCTTTCGCATTTAAAATACCAATATATAAAACTTGAAATTAATTACATGTACAAACAATCTACATTTCACAAGGCTGATGCATTGTTTCTTGTGTGGGATTGGCACAACTACATATCATTGTCACAGTCCCTAATCCTCCATAAGGAGCATATTGATATTACCAGACTGCAACAATTGTGTTCGGAAAATTCTTTTTCTAAGCATCACAAACAGTTTCGCCTTATGGACTTTGTTCATGGACCCAGTTTAAAACACCAAAAACACTAAGTTTTGGGGTGGTGGGGGGTGTAGTGTTCTTGTCACTTTTAAAAAGGGGCACTGGAGAATGTAATATACCGTCAGAGTCCTAAACAATTTTATCATATAATTCATTCAATTATTTCTGACACATTCATCAAATCCATACAAGGTTCAACAAAACTAATGGATACCGAATTTGCCACCAAGAAAAACAGAACTACACAACATACATGCCATATCAAAGCATAAGAAACTTATCATAAACAGACAACTTTGTACTTAAGATGAGGAAGAGGCATAAGTTTTAAATACAGAATGCCAAAAAAAAATTTTGAAACCGTATGCTATATTTACAAAATTCGTCTTGTCAAGCGTTTGCAGACGAAACGTCATGCTGTTTTGAGTTTTTATGAGGGCGTGCTGATACGTCCTTAGCCCGACCTACTTCCCGATGTCGTAGGACGGAATCTATAGTGTCGTTGGAAAGAGGGGCCCGTTCATGTGCCGAATTGCAAGTCTTTTCTTGTTACAGAGGGTGAAAGGATGCATGTCAGGCTACGCGCGCGATTTCAACAACATGGAAACGCGAGCTGTCATCATTTTTTCCCCCCTGCAAGGCAAGGCGCCGAAGGACATTCACGCCATTCTGATAGAAATATCAGGGGAACATGCACCATCGTATGCCACCGTCAAAAACTGGGTGCCCCAGTTTAAACGTGGTGATTTTTCCACCTGTGATGCGCCTCGTCCTGGACGACCCAAAACAGTGACCACCCCGGAGATTATTGATCAAATTCACCAGTTAATCTTGGAAGACCACTGGATTTCGGCTAAATCAATAGCTGAGCAACTAGGCATCTCACGAGAGCAAGTTGGGTCCATCATTCATGAAGATTTGGACATGCGGAAGCTCTCCGTGAAGTGGGTCCCGAAATGCCTGAACGCGGATCAAAAACGTCAACGTTTCCAGTCGTCTGAGC
>Ga0123352_10003781_pt1 | contig 22049 bp, 16 predicted proteins | sample TergutLab28metaG_FD_89700 | JGI IMG/M metagenome (GOLD analysis project Ga0123352, IMG submission 89700) | Labiotermes labralis P1 segment gut microbial communities from Petit-Saut dam, French Guiana - Lab288 P1 | ecosystem: Host-associated > Arthropoda: Insects > Digestive system > Gut ...
CCCCCCCCCCTCCTAAATCCTAGAAACTCATTCAAAGAAAATGTGAAAGTATCACAGGAAAGAAAGTTTATTTGTAAGCTGCTGAGTAAGAGTCTGATGTTTTATAACATTGAAATGAAGAAGTGTGGTTCTTTTCTACAGCCTTGTTTGAAGAAGGTGACGTGCCTGGTCATCAGATGTTTGGGTTCGAGACTCCAAAAAGCAAAGGGGCACTCATGCCAAGAACACCAGGAACACCAAGAACACCAGGAACACCAAGAACACCAGGAACACCAAAAACACCACAGTCCAGAAAGGTGAATGGGACACCACGTGCTTCCAATCATGAAGTAGCAACAGCCAAGACACCATACTGTCTGCGCAAGAGACTGAAGAAACGTAAGTAGCCACTGTCACACCCAGTGATGTCCTCCATATATTTATGGGCGTTTAGCTATGTTTCTAACAATAATGATAAATTTTAACTTTCTCATTTCCACATTAGTTGCATAAGGTTGCATTATTTTGTGATTAATATTAATAAAATATTACTCATGGTTCCTGTATTGATTGTGATATCATAACTGTTACACATTGTCTTAATTGAACTGCTTGCTTAATATTTTTTGACCATATTTAACATACAGTACACCCCCAGTATCTGTCATTAATTGGGTCCTTAAAAGTGCAGTAGATAAGGAAGCACCAAATATGGAACATCAGGCTTCCATATTATAATGGTACTTTCCTCCAGGGAAGTCATAAACTGTAGCACAAGCTCGTTGTTTGGGCAAATAAAGGCTGGTTTAACAGTACTTGTATCAACTTAAGTATACAATGTGCATGTTATTTGTCTCCTTGAAGGGTAACTAGCCCTGCAGCTGAACAAAATAATAAAAATCCAGTAAAATAAGGCACAGAATAGACAAATGTTTTGAGAGAATGAAACAAGGAGTGTTCATGTTGGACTGCTGCCACTTACTAATGCTGCTGAGTGACAGGAGGTGACATACATAATGCATGGAACAGTTGGTAATATGACAAGAGATGTGGCTTTACACAGTAGGTGACATATATGATAAATAATAAGTTGGGAAGTCTGTGGGATGTTGAAGACATGCTGTATTACAGTAGCTGATGAAAGTGGCCTAGTTTCTCATTGTTGTTTTATCCAAGTACAGGGTGTAACTGACATGATGTTGTAATGGGATTCTGAGTCACATAGTCATTAATTATGCCAGGCAGTCATAATATTAACTTCTTGTTTTCTTACAAAAGCAACTGGGAAAACAGGAAAGTAATAGGCACTTTTGTCTGTGATGGTACACTGACTCATTTCCCCTTCACCCCACCCCACGAAACATGTGTGGCTAAGTACCATTTGGCTTTGCTTTAGGCATTACAGAAGTAGTTAAGTTTGGGAGAAAAGAGGCATCATAATATACCATATTTCCTGCCTCCTAAGATGCATTTTTCCCCCTGAAGAAGACCCAAAAATCACCTGTGCATGAACACTAGAAAGTCAAAGCTTATTTATTAAATCTGTAGTAATACCTTGGTAATTACAGGCATCTTATGAGGTGGGAAATATAGTAGATTGTGTATTTCTTTGACTCTAACAGTCCTGTTGTTGATCAGTGGGTACCTTTCTTTGAGACTGAACCTGATCTCACCAGGCTTCTGTCTGTTATAGCCATAAAACAGACTCAGTGGTCATTGGAACTCTGTCGCAAGTACCCTGTAGGTAAAAGCAGGTCAGCCAGATTCTGGGTGGTGGGCACCCATTGGATGCCAAGTCATGAGACTGGTAGGACTTTATTTCTGTCCATCTAAAATACCATTATTTGAGTAGGTGATTACATCTTAATGTTTGACCCTTGCCAGAAGACATCACAGAACATTTGAAGGAAAATTATTTAATGACATATTCCAACACAATTTTTAAATGCAGCTCTCACACACAAACAAATTAATTTTTGTTTTTTCTTCTTGTAATGATCTGCTGTAGGTTTACAGTAAACTTTTGTAATGAAACATGCACCTACTTTTTGTTCATTATCTTTCTTCCATCACTGCACATTTGCCCCAGAAACATGAACTGAGATGAGTGATACCAGATGGACTGTACATGTTTGTACGTACCACGGTGATCCATGACTATGGCAGAAGGGAGGTTCTTGACCTTCCATGAAGAAGCACATAGGGCATATTTGGTGCAGTCATAACTTGTTGCAAGGCGCTCACTGTGGTGAATGAAGAAAATCTCCTGGAAAGATTAAGGGAGAAGTTGTCAGTAGCCTGAAGCTTTTGTGGAACATGTGGACTACAACAAAATCAAAGTATGTCAAAACAAACATCAGCTTACTGTAACAAGAACTTCTCAGATCAATGTGGTTCTCAAAGGAGACTCTGTAAGTCAAGGGTGGGCAGTTTCATATACATGGAGACTGAATGAGCGTATTTTGGAGAAACCATGGGCAAGAAATGTCTATGGTTCAAAAGCTGTTAAATACACACATATGCATGTGTGTGCAAATGCACATGCATGCACAGAATAAACAGTGCACCTGTCTAGCTCTACCATCTGAAGCAAACCTTTCATTTTAATTTATTGTTGCTGCATTCTGGAGTTTTTCCTGTTGGGAGCTCCAAAACATAAGAAGGCACAAATGAGTGACAGACACTGCCATGCTTAGACTAATGATATATACATTGCTGATGTCTGTCTTATCAACTGTGGCTCGCAGTTGTATGGTGAATAGTACATAATTTGGATGTACGTAATTTAGAGTGTGCATTCTTCGGTCCCCAAGCACTTTGAATTAATGACTGTTTGTTGTGTATTGCAGAGATTGCTAGACATGCTGCTGAGGGTTCCCTCAGTGATAGTGATCTGTCAGACAGCTGCAGTGAGTACAATCCTAGTGACAGTGACAGGTCTTCGTCAAATGAAGATGAAAGTGTTGGACATGAAGATGAGGCAGTGCAGGAACAAAAATATCAGTCTAGAAGATCACAAAGACTGCAGGAGATGGAATATGTAAGTACAAGAATAAATGATGCTGATTATGAAGAATTAAGGAGAAATTTGACAGCCCAGGGGGATTGCCTTTTCAGATTCCTTTACCCTGCACAACTTCATGTAAATTGTATGATAAAATGCATCTTAGAGACTTAGGGTGTGATGATCTGCAGTAGAGCAAATGAACACAGTATAGGATCCAGGTATTGGCTTTTTCAAATGCAATAATGAAACTTCAGGTTCCAGGAAGTTGTGGAATATATTTTCTAGCTCTTAATTGTCAGCTTTGCCAGAATACTTGGTAGTATGGAGTGTGTCTTATAGTTCATTATTTATTTATTCTGTTCCTTGATGTTGCCATATTAAATGTGTTTATTGCCATCATGGCAAGGTGCATTCTCAAGTTGAAGATGGAGGAGATGACCTCCACACGCACACACACGCGTGCGTGCGCGCACGCACACATGCCCATGTGTTTGTGCGTGTGTGTGTGCGTTTGTGCGTGTGCGCGTGCGTGCGTGTGTGCGTGCGTGTCCCCCCCCCGCCCTCAGACTTGAATGAACTTCCTGGTTCTATAAAGTGATGGAATTTCATGAGTAACTGAGCAGTGACTCCTGAAGAAGGACTATGGTTCATGCAGTTAATTGTCAACTTAATTTAATTGGATCATTTGTGTTAGGCGACTATTTAAGAGCATCTTTGTCAGCTGCCTAGCCATTGGTGGTTTATTGAATGAAAGCAGCAGGTATCCCATCCATTATAAATTTCAGATAAAGTCATTAAGTCTTCAAGTAAAGTGTACTTACAGGCTGTCTATTCATCATGAAGTACACAGCCCATTCCTTGATATGCTGGTTTTAAAGTTGAACACCTGATGGATTGACAGATACTGGAAGCAGATGAGTTCTTTACAAATCAGAAGTCAGTGACATCTGACCACACACTAAGCAGACTACGTCAACCACTTCTGGCAGAGAAACAGCTGCAGCAGCTGCTGGGAGACATGACATTATCTCACAAGCAAGCAGTGTACAACCTGTCTGCAGAGTACACACATTTCTTCACCAAGTGGATGTTTGCTCTGAGGTACAAAGTCAAACATATCTCTTTTATAAAGAAGTTTCCAGTTACACATAACTCTTTATGAAAAAACAGCCTTATTGTGCAGGATGCTGTGCAAGTTTGTTACCTGACTTCCTTGCAGAGGTTATTTCCTGAAGAACTGCCCAAAAAATCCCCTGTTTGCAGTATTGTTACTGATTCTGTTCTTCTGGGATATAACACTGCATCACTGGGAACTCATTTTCCAGCATCTTAAGAACGTAGTGCCTTCGCCGTTGAGGATATAGAGTCCTGGGAAGGACTGTAGACAAAATAAAGAATTATGAATTTACTAGTAATGTAAATGTCTTAAATTTATTCATTGCAAATATGATCTTGTATTTTTTTAAATATTGTTTCCAAGTACAGTACTTAGACTTCTTGCATTTTAAATTGTTCACTGGCAGTGGTAATGTTACAGTTGTTTCATTTTACACAAAAGAACTGGTGCAGCATTCATTCAGCATTATTAAAAATGTACTCATTGACCAGAGTTTATTGCCATTTATTCAAAGTCATGTGCATTGAAATTACCCCTAAGAACAACACCCATCAGATACTGCCCATCAAGGTTGATGCACTGATGAACTCAGTTCATAACACTTTCCATTACACAGACATGATGGGTGATATGACATTTATTTCTTTAGAAATTCTTTGTTTCAGATTTTGTAAATCTGCTGAACATGTTTGAAACACTCTTTTTTTCAAGTATCCATATAGAAAGAAATGACAAGCCAACAGATTGGGCAAATGGGCTGGCCAAGAAATGTCAGCATAAACATCATTTTTGGAGAATATCTCTATGGTGAACGCACAGTGGACAGTTTGCCTAAGATCCATGTTTTTACCAGTGGCGTCCATAGCTGAACCTACAGTGAGCTTAGTTTCATGCTCTCTCTGGGGCTGCCTGACTACAACGTAAATCAAGATAATGTACGAATGCTGCCCCACCCTTTAGATGCATTAATTGGAAGGGTACCAGGGCAGCTCAGTATAGTCACTCAACCATAAGTTGGATGACTAAGTAATCAGGTTTTGATTCCCAGCAGGGGAAAGTTTTTCTCTTCTGAGTGCCATAACTGGCTCTGGGACACACCCAGCCTTGCATTCAGTGGTTATCAGAGGTAAAGGAGCTGGTCCATTGAACTGACCACCCACCTCAATGTAGTGTTGATGTTAGGTTTGCACAGAGTAATGCCTACTGTCTCCCATATTCCTGTACTGCATGGTGCTTAGTTCAGCACAAGAAATCTTGACCTTTCCATACACATTGACATGTTGATAAATTAAAACCATGTTCTTAAAAATACCACTTAACTTGAGAGGACCCTGAATGATCATCTTACTGATGACCCTGTAGTATCTGGAACCCATTGTGTTCCTTTTTCCAAAAAAGAGTGAAAAATCCTTGTATCTCTCTCTTTTGCATATTAATTCATTTCATCCCAACTGACTTTCCACCAGACTTGGCTCAAACAAATGCAGTGCATAATAAGTTTGAACATTCTAAGTAGCTTGAATGAAAACATCATATGTTCATATAAAAAGTACTGTTTTCCTGCTTTGTGACTGAAAATAGATGAGTGACATAGCTTGTAAATGCACGCATGAAGAAAGAGAATGAGAAAAGTTTTTCCCATTGACAGAGATCCCAACTGTCAACTGAAGAAAATGAGAATAAGTGAATGTTTCAGAACCACATAGCTATCTTCCTTTTCACAAACTTGATAGTTCCAGACTGACATATGCTTGTCCCTGCAGGGAACAGTATAGTGTGTTGCTGTATGGGCTAGGCTCAAAGCGCCACACACTGCAACAGTTCCGAACCACGATGCTTCAGGAGCGGCTGGTGCTGGAAGTGAATGGATTCTTCCCCAGTCTGACCATTAAGGAGGTAGATAATGTCACCATATTTTCAGAACTAATCTGTGTGGGACTTACTGTGCAATGTGACATATTTTGTTAATTTTTATGTTCAAAACTCATCCTTTTTTATAGTTCTTTAATGCATTACACATTGTGAAGGTTCAAGTCTCCTGCAGTGTTATGATATTTTGAAGGATGTAGTGCCTTTGCCCTTAGGGTCAAGCAGTCCAAGTTGATAACTGTGTGCATGTGCATGCATATGTGTGCACACACACACCTATTTACAGTAAATTACTGGCCATAGCTTGCTATTTGTACCATACGCAGTATTTTTCTGCAGATTGTAGATTCAATAGCAGATGATCTGCTTGAACTGTCAAAACGCCCAGCAGGGATGTTAGAGTGCCTGGAAATGATAGAGGAGGAATTGTGTAGTGAGCTGTTTATCATCATTCATAACTTGGATGGCCCCATGCTGCAGTCCAACAAAAGTCAGGATGTGCTTTCACGACTTGCCCAGATGGAGCACATACACCTAGTTGCATCCATCGATCACATCAATGCTCCACTAAGTGAGTTCCCACTGCTTTTAAATTTTGTAATAGTAACAAGATTCTTGTTTTCATAAATCCATTAGATGTGCTCCATCTTGTTATTTTTATTATGGCAACATGTTTACAAGTGTCAGCTATGTTTCCAGTGTGACCAGACTGAAATCGCATGCCTGTAACAAAATGAAATTGTACACACATTTTCTGTCATACACATACTTCATCAAGGAGTAACTCTAAATTAAATTTCAATTTGTATGAGAGTTAATATTATGATACACAATTTGTCAGAATGTAATTTGAGATTTAGCTTTCTCTCACCCCATTTATTCTGGTCACTCTCAAGAATGTGTGGTGCAAGAGCATCACTCAAACAAATATTTGTGCTGTCTTTAGCTTCTGGTCTTGAATTTCTTGAGTCCAAATGCATGCAGAAGGAAAGTATAACCTTGTCTTTTGTATATTGGACTGTGCATCATTGTGATAGTTGAAGAATAAGAGACCAACTTAATGTCACTATTTATTAAGTTTTATTTCACTTCTTCTATGCTCAACATGTTTCGGACATTAATACATCCATCATCAGGAGCCTGCGACTTTTCTATTGTATCACCACATTGGTCGTGTGCTCTGTAAAGATGGAGGTTTTTAGCATTAGTGTAACTTATAGTATATAGAGGTGAATGCTTGGTGTGATGTGTTTAGTCGCTTTGTTGCAGTTGGTATGCTTGTTTCTGTTGGTGTTGTCTGTTCTGGTATTTTCTGCTTATAGATTAAGTGTTCTCATGTGTGCAGTGTGTTTTATTAGTTGATTGGCGATGCTGTGCTAATGTACTCTGGTGTTGTGAATTTGAGATTGCACCTGCCTTTTTTTGATGTGTGTTGGAGATTCGGTGTGGCTGGGTTGGGGTGGTACCTGTGTAGCAGGCTGAAGCACAACTGGTCTGTTCATGTGAAGTGCGGGGACTGTGGGTTAATGACCGTTTTTAATAGGGTGCTTATTTCTCCTAGGTTTTGCTCAGGAATGAGTTTGCCTTCTCGGTGGAGGGATGCTGAAAACCTCCTTCTTTACAGAACACACGACCAATGTGGTGATACAATAGAAAAGTTGCAGGCTTATGATGATTGATGTATTAATATCCAAAACATGTTGAGCATAGAAGAAGTGAAATAAAACTTAATAACTAGTGACATCAAGTTGGTCTCTTATTCTTGTCTTCTTGGGTGTTCCTTACATAACTTTTCTCCTATATGCTCTTTACACTTTAGATGTGGAATTCAAATATAATCTACCATCCTCATGAAAAGACCAAATTGATCCAAAAGTTTCAAACCTCTATATTAGGATAAAGAGGGGGGGGAGCTTACCAGTTGGTTTGTCAACTTCTGAACACTGAGCAAAGCATCTCTTGCAGATTTGTTTTGTGCTGAGTATTTATCACACAATTCATTCCAAACATTTTGCACTGCTTCTTCAAATTCTTGTCACTACATCAGTTAGAAGTGTCCAGTCAGATGTCAGTAATTCACTCTTATCTTGTATCATCAATAAACCTATCTTATGCCCTAGTAGCATTAAGACATTAACCTTTAATATGTTTTTACATGTAGAAACACAACAGTTTATGATCCCTCTTAATTTGCATGGAATAGCTGAGAAACAGAATGTCAAGTTGAATTTCTGATCTCAAGTCATCTTCTTTGTCTTTAATATTGAATTTATGATATATGTTTCAGTCTGGGATCAAGCAAAATTGAGTCGTTATAACTTTGTTTGGTGGGATGTTACATCTCTGCAACCTTACAATGGGGAGACACAGTTTGAGAGCTCACTGCTAGTACAGAAATCTGGTGGCCTGGCACTGTCATCCTTGTCCAGTGTGTTCCATTCCCTGACCACCAATGCACGCAGCATCTTTATCATAATGGTACACCATCATCTGAGAAACCACAAGGATCCCACATATTTAGGTATGTTGCTTGCTACTAGAACAAACAGCTCTACTGACTGTAGAGCAAGATGATGTAGTCTTCTGATTCCAAAAAGGCAAATATTCTAAGAGTGCAAATAATTGTGCGTGCAGTCTTTATATCTAAGTCCTGAATTCCGTGGCTTTAAACACATACAGAAGGAAAGTGTGGAACCTATTATTCTGTCCATGGATAGGTGTTTACCTGAAAGAATTTGGAAACATGTAGTTGAGACCTAGGTGAAAGTATTGCATAACTGCAGTAGAATGTGTATGGCTTACAATGAAAAGTTCAGAACATATATTGTAAGAAATTAATGACTGCCCCTTAACGTCTATCTTGGAAATAAGGCACCTAAAATTGGGCCTTCTTTCCAGTACTTTCATTGTAACAAGTCATTCCTATTCTGCTGTAACTTTTAGCAACCATCTGTACTTGCAGTTTTGCCTTGCAAACTGTTCATAACTGGCAATCAATGCAGTTTTGCCTCTGAAACTGTTCATAGCTGGCAGTCCATAAAAGCAGCTTTAAGCCACCCTACACGTAATAGTGTGAACCCATGTACATTAATTTGTTATTAATTGTCCGTCGTACACAACACTGTGGTGTAAAGTTAAGTTATACTACAATTAACAAAGCTACATGTTTCAACCCCTTGGGGTCATCTTCAGGCTTATAAAATATGGTATTATACTTGGTACGTCTGTTGTTGCTACCTACCTTCTGGTGGTAGGCAGCACTTCACCACTGAGCCTATGTTTATTAGTTGGTTTCTACGGAGATTATTTGATGGTACTGTATCAACTGGTGTTTATTTCAGTCAAATAATTGTGTGTGATGTGGAAAGGACCGGGGAGAAACACCTGTAACCTGTTTCAAAGTTCAGCCTAGGAATTTACCTGGGGGAACTCAGGAGAGACGAAAATACACTGCATGCAGTGTAAACGTATGTATGTTATGAGGTCTCAAAAACATGCATTGACACCAGCCTCCATTAACGTCTAAAAATGTAAACACAGCAAGTTGACTCCAGTGGTAACATGGCAGACCTGTGTTGGGAGGTGCCTGTTTTGAACATCACTGTAACACCAACTATCTTGACACAGGTTTTTATGGATTTCCAAAGTGCCTCTAAACAAGGACTGCTCAACCTTTTGTGTGGTGCAGGCAACTTCAGCAAAATATGGTCTGCATGCAGACAACATGAAATTCAATTCACAGAATAAAGAATGAATACACATACATATAATTTTACCTTTGTGCTTTTCTGTACACCATGTGCAATAAAAATACACTGATATTAACAGGAAAATTAATACAAGATGCAATTCAAAACACAGACTAGAGTCAGTGACATACCGAGAGGGGGGGTGTGTGTTTAACCCCCCCCCGAAATTCCGAAGGCCCTCCAACATTGTGCCAAACTCAACCTGATTGTGAAAACTTAAAAATTGCTGAAGTTAGGAAGCCAAAACACCAAGATGTTCGGAAAAAAGACAGTAAAATTCTAAAACTACCTAGGTTCGCAATTGTTTTACATTAGCAATGACAAATAAATTGGTTGCCATCATAAATAGTCTTACAGTACCACAAATTAAGAAAAGTTTACTATATGAAATGAAATTTCTTGTACCAAATTACAGCTTTCTCCAGAACCCCTGACTAGGGGGCTACCGTCCCCAGATCCCCATTTCCTCTCTGTTCTCTTTCCTCAACTGAATTTGTTGAACCCCCCCCCCCCCTGAACAAAATTCCTGGGTACACCACTGACTAGAGTGTTACTACTTTTAGTGCATTTTAACACAATGAATTAGTAACATGATGTGTGTCTCCATAAATAAACAGTACATATGTTTTCAAAATTGCTTCACCACTTTCTCACTTTTCCAGGAAAGGGATAAAAGATGTTTTCTCATTTCATAAGTTAGGGTGGGTAACATGTTGCATGCCAGCTATGGGTTCATCTGCCCTGCTGTAGGCAAATGCTGGTATAGTATCTTAAATTAGGCTGTCATGAGTTACTAACAGTCTTGGTACATAACTACAGATAAATTAAATCCAAAATTGTGTTTAGGATGTTTTGGAATTACTGAGGTTGCTGGCAGTGTTAGAGAAGAAAACAGGGGAGAAATGAGTTGATACATATTTTTAAAAAAGCAGCTACCATTTCATTTGTCTGAACAGAAAGGGAGAAACCACAAATTCATTTTCATTATATTTTTATGAAATTTTGTTTGAATGATTTATACAGGTTTTTTTTTTACCCCACTGTACAATTTATTCTGCAGGAATGCCATTCAAAGACCTATACTCCTCTGCAAGAGAAGCACTTCTGGTAAGTTCTGATCTTGCACTTCGAGCGCAACTTACCGAGTTCCTTGACCACAGACTAGCACGTCAACGTCGTAGTCCTGATGGATCAGAACTACTTCAGCTGCCTATAGATAGCACGGTGTTACAGCACTTTTTGGAGCAAGTGGAAGGGAGCCCTTAATGAAGGTACATGGTCAGTTGTACAGAACACATACATGTGAATAAAAGTAGATGGGATCACAGGACCTTCTAGCATGACAGACAGTAAACTATGTGAAATCCTAACAATATTTTTGTGTCACACTGGTTCTGCTTATATTTCATATTTTTATAAATTATTCAACATCCTGTCACTTCTAAATTTTGGATCCATGGACTGTATAATACGCCTGTATGTATATATACATGCATTCATGTTTGATGGTGCATTAAATGGCATTGTACTTAATAGCAGACATGTCATTTATGGGTCACACTTGTAATTATGAATTTTAAATTTCTCATATTTTTCCAATGTTTTAAAAGACATACAAGTATTTTTTGTTGAATAAATTATTCTGTGGTCACTTGAAATGTACACTTCAAGAACATTACGGCCCAAAGACTGTGAGCAAAATGTGGGACCCATCAAAATGAATGACTGTGTTAGAATATTTTATTGTTATGTTTCAGGTTTCTCTACAGCCATGTGGTGTTTCCAGCATGTAGGCAGATGAGTATATTCTTCTCTATGTGACCTCGATGAAAGCTAGGCAATGGTGACAGCAGCTCATTCATAGTGACTTGAGATACAATTGAAGGGAAGAGGGCTTCAAGACTAAACTCAGAAGGACACTATAGTTGCTGAACATTAAGCTTAAAATGTGACGCATTGTTCTTCATACCTGCAATTTGAACTGTTTTCAAGCTTCAGAGCATAGTTTGCTGCAAATTGCGATACCTCTCCGCATGGACTGATGTAGGCAGGAATAATTAATTTGTGTAGGGTGAAATTAACATCACTGAGGCCCACTTCAGTTAGAAAGACTGCTGCACATACAGCACCAATGTTGCCAAGTGTGGGAAGATGAGGAAGGCTACAACTGAATTGCATGGCCAGCTTTCAGATGTTTTAAACTTCTCTCTCTATTCTTATTGTCAACCTGAGGTGGCAGGTCTAGTTACACATTCAGAACTGAATGTGTAACTTACCTGTACAGTGTACTGCAGACACAGCCCCTTGTGCAAACTCGGACTCTTAAAATGCCTGTCCCTTAAGCACTTTTACTCACAATCCAGCTTACGTTTCTCTTTTAATCACTTTTATTCCTATCACTGGCAAGAGTTTGTCATCTGAGAACAACTCCTTCCAGGCCAATTTACATACCTACATACATGGAAAAAAAACCCTGTCTCAGTGTGTGTTTATTAAATGTGAATTATTTTTCTTGATTTTTATCTGACAATATGAAATGGACTAGTGTGTGTGAGACTTGAAGTTCACATGGCAGAAGTTCATATTGTGATCTGCCAGTTTATAACACTGTCTGGTATGCAGGGTTGGTACTTGTGTTTCAGAAGAACACACTGTCATACTGCATGAATGTATTGGTAAGTGGATCTGGTAACATATTCATCAGTAGTGCGCTTATACCAAGAACCAGTTACCTTTCATCTCCTGGGGACATTCATCTGGGTCTTTTAACTTTTCACTTCAGGAGCAGGTGAGGTGTAGTTGGAATGTAATGACTTAATATCTACTAATATATATCAATATCCATGTATTTAATAAAAAATATGTTTTTGGAGGGGGGGTTGTGAAAATTGTACCCTCATATCACTGTTGTGATGTTTTTCTATGCACATTCATTGAAATAATGTCCCTATTTGTAGTGTGCCAGCTTCTGTTGCATCTCTGGCTGAAAGTTATGTTTTACAGTTAATTTCATTACTTAACAATGTTTGTTCACTGTTTGTGGAATTGACACTGAATTGCACATTCTGTGTGAGGCGTAAACTTCTCATACCCACTGTACTTCCTTTACATTATCATCATTTTCATCAGAATTTCATTTACAGTTACAATTATGAATGAATTGGGCAGCCAGTCTCTGGATGCAGATTTTAATTCACAGCCTAATGACAACAATTTGTAACATACTTGCAACTGCAAGCAGTAAAATTATGAATCATTTATGGTTTAAGTTATGACTGCTTACTGAAACTGCAGTTTATTGTTATAATAGTCGTCATCATTATCTAAACAGGACATTAACAACAGAAGATTTGTAGAACTGAAATCTGCAAGAAAAGTAGGTTTTATGAATTCTACTTGGAACTGGCTCAATCTGTGCCTTACAGATCTGGACACACACTGCATTCTATTCTCAGTATTACAGAGGCAGTATCTCATGGTGTCAAAATGATTCAGCATTTACTGCACTGATGTATCTATACTCAGAGAGAGAAATACTGAAAAAGGTCATGACCACAAATTTTCTAGCAGAAAGTTTCAGTATGCCTATGCCATTTTGTCCCATGCTCCTGCTCATGATGTTAACTCTTGCACATGATTTATTTGCAAAGAGTAGTGTACACACCAACAAAGTCCTCATTAATCCATATTTATATTACTTCTTGTGGTATAAGTTCCCCACATAATGAAGAATTGCTTTAAGTGGCATTTTTCCAGCATCAGCTGACCATGGATAAAAAAGGCCCTCTGTATACAAAATTACTAGTGGCATTCCTCGAAGACTACTTAAAATCAAAATAATGAGATGTGAATTTGTGATATCAAATTTTGACATAATCTGCAGAAGCTGAATAGGGTACATGGAAAAGTTAATTTATGGTATTATGCAACTAGACTTTATTATGCATCAACATAACTGAAAATAAGAAATGGTTAATAACTTTTACTGGATGCCTCTTGTACAAAATTTCAACAAAGTACATGAAACAGGTTACAGGATAAGAATACTGCCCTACTAATGCAATAGCTACATGTCAGAAGGGCCAGCATAAGTCAAATTTTGCCCAAGTCAAAATTGAGTACATGTATCATCAACTATGTATGTATATACACAGGAGTTCAGTTTAAATCCGAACTCCAACACACTGGACACTGATCAGCCACAACATGACCATTCTGCCATGTTATCACCCAGAAGTATCTTCCATACCTTTGTCTCATTGCACTTTCAGGCCTGCAAGAAAAAATTTGGTGCACATTTCAAAATTGATATTATCATTTTTAGTTTTTATTTTTTTAAAGCTGCACAAGTTGGAAATTCCATATGCTCAGGAGTCTCTGTACAAGGAAATGTCCATTTGTGATCTTAATGCAAACTGGGCTGTACTGGGAATCAAGATGGCTGAAAATGGAGGCCTAACAACTTCCATTGGAAGTATCCCATGTGCAGTTCCAACACACTCTGTGACAGAGTTTATGGGGCACTTGGATAAGTCCAATCTTCCATGCAAAGTAGGCTTTATTATGGATCTATACTGCCAAAATCATAAATGCAAGAATACTTTTACTGGATCTCATATCAAATTTCAGCAAATTCTAATGCTTTAAGTGATGAAGGGAAATGTTCATTTACATGTGTATATGTGAAGCGATATATTGGAAGACTGAGGAAGTTGTGCAGTTTTGACATTTAATAATTCTGCTGTTTACCTAATACTATTAGGATGACAAAATTAAGTGGGATATGATGAAGAGAATGTCTGGTGCAAATGGACCAGATAAAAAAATGTACTGGAAAAGGTAAGGATAGGATAATGTTGATCTGACTTGCACATGTGGACTCTGTGAATTGGTTCAGGATAGGATCCTTCTTCTTCCATTGGCACTACAGCCCACTGTGGGCTTTTGGCCTGGCAAACAATATCCTTCCATTTTTTCCTATCTGCCATCAACTCTCTCCATCTTCTCATTCCCAGAACTTGAAGATCTCTTTCTTCTTCCTCTTTCCATCCTTTCCTGGGTCTTCCCCTTCTTCTTGTCCCTTCCAGTTCTTGAATGAAGATCTGTTTGGGTATCCTATCCTCCTCCATTCTCGCTTGGTGACCTAACCAGCGTATCCGTTGCCCTTTTATCCATTTTACTATATTTTCTCCTTTGCTCATCTCTGCTAGTTCTCGATTCGTCCGACTTTTCCATTCCCCATTTTTGTATTTAGGGCCATATATTATTCTAAATATTTTCCTTTCAAAAATTAGCAGAGTTTGTTCTTTCTTCATCAACGTCCATGCTTCCACTCCATATGTTACTACCGGTCTTTTTAGTGTCTCATATACTTTTAGTAGCTCTGGATAAAAGTCGACTCTTGAAGAGGCTTATAGCGGCAAAATAAGTTCTTTTGGCGTCTTCGTATTTATTTTTCCACGCTATTATCATTACTGATTAGCGAATCCAAGTATATAAACTCGGCTATTCCTTCATGAGTTACACCGTTTGCGGCAGGACAGGATCCACTGATCAAAAAACAGCAATGAGCCTTTGGTTTTTTTTTTAATTTCTCGGAAATATCTGTACCGACCCACCAAACAATTAAAATCACTGATTAACACTGTAAGACGCATAGCATTAAAGTCGTAACAGTAATCACATCCCGGGTTTTCAGTTAACCTGCCAATTCATTTGGAATAGGCTGTTGGTTACGACGGTTACGTTGTAAACCACATTTTCATCGAACGGTTATGTTGCCTATTCAAGTACGCGTTTACGTATTAAACGCTGCAGAACATTAGTAAGGAACAAAAATAGATATTTTTAGAGCAAGGATTACAGTTACGTACTTTGTTATTATGAGCACACTATGACGTATATAACTCGAGTTGTAGCTTAGATTTGTTGTGTTCTTAGTAATTCATGATTAAAATACCTACAATTTAGGGTATGTTTGCATATTCTCCCAACAATGTAATATTGCCCACAGGTCGGTGCATTTGAATATAAAAACCTGCAATGCTACTCTCCCTCTCAATCTTCATCACGGAGGCCAATATTCCGCGATACAATTTCTCTATAATGTATCGGATTTTCCCCGATATATTTGTGTTTATTTTATGTTTTAATGACAGTCTTGTATATATCGATATAGCGTGTTTGTATAAGGAAATCAGTAACATTTCGACAGCTGTTCTATTAACACTTACATTTTAGGTAAACATGTCTCTTACGTTGCGGCAAATTGGTTGCACTGATAACCGTACAGGAAAGTTTTTGGCAGTAGTATTCCCTGATCCATGGCAGTTCTAGTGTTGGTGTATGGCGATTGAGTGTGAAATGTGGACGAATTTTGTGTTTAATGTACACTGGCCGTAATAATATAATATGTGTATGGGGAACATGTGTATTTTGACGCAAAATTTACACCTGCAAACTATATGAGAAGCATTTGACCAGAAAGTAGGTCTTAGTCAATATTTGACATGAAGGTTATCTTTTGTCCTGTAGTGATGGCTAGAGTTGAATGTCCTTGACTTTCTGATGGTCGTACAAAGAAATTATTAATTACGTTTAAGTCAGTTTGCGTGTAGAACTTAACGAAATTTGTTTCAATCTGGACATTACAACACTTTGCTTCATGTATCCCCTGTTTGTTGATTCTTTATCGGTTAAAATCCATAAATTGGAATGAACCTATCATACAGATGAAGGTATGAGATAACTAACCATATGTCAGAGAACTCTTACGTTTGTGCTTTTGCGTGTAGTGCAATCATCACATAAGTTTAATACACACATTTTATATTGACGTAGGTGTCTGCAGTTAATGTGGCTTGCTACATGGGTATATTTTAGCAGCAAGCATCAAGTGACCTTGCAGTTTGCTCTTATCTGGATACCGACTCATGCAATTGCGTCTATGTTTCGGTAAGTTCTATTCATGTACACAGTTTTAGCTCTAATCAGAACTTCGGTATACCTCCTGCATGCTTGTTCTTTGTTGGAGACATCAGTTCTTTGTGTGATGTATTGTACAATTGTTAGTCTCATCTTTTAAAGAGAGTATCTGAGATACATTACATTAACTATCTGTTATTGGATGAACATGTGCTTTAGGTTTTTAAACTATTTGTAGATTTCTTCAAACATATAATAAACTTAATGAAATTACACAGTGATTATAAGGGTTTTTTTTATATATTTTGTTTGTCCTACTTGTAAATATGCTAAGCAACATAAATTGTGAAGAGTGTGTTATGCAGCCATTTACCTTAGATTACATTGGAGTGCTGCCTCACAAAAGCTATATCACATCTGTGGGCAATAGTAAATGTGTATGAGGCAAAGGTGTAAAATCAAGGAGAGAAAAGTCATAGATCTTACATGAAATCTACATTTCTAGTGGGGGTACCTTGTTGTTGATGGCATGATGATACAAATGGTGATGGCTTTTGGAGGAGCGTACATTTTGAAATGGCATCTGAACCTTTGTATTAATCACATGTATGGAGTATTCTGACATGTCCAAACTGAGAGAAGGGAATGATGTGCAGAATCCTCTCCACTGGAGCCACCAGGTCTGAAATCCAAGAGTTTCTGCAGTAACCCTGGATCACTGGTTGTAGTTAATTGTTGATCCTGTTTCATTTTGACAAAGAATGTAGGTAACTCTTCCAGCTCCTCTGTTTTCTTTTGAAGTCTACACCGTAGGTATATTCTGAGACTAAGTTATATGATGTGTCTTATAAGTGAATGACTGAAGACTTGTTTACGTGTTGTATTATATTATATAACAGAGTTGACAGAAACTGAGTGACAGAAATGGGATAAGAGGTTTGTAACTTGGTATTTAACACCTGTAAGAGGTTTGTACCTTGGTATTTAACACCTGTTTGGTGAAGGTCTTGGAAGTCAGCAGCAAGAAAATAGATGAAGTACTGTATAATTTGGGCCGGGATAGCATAGTCAGTATAGCGACTTGTTGTAGGCTGGATTGTCCAGGGATTGAATCCTGGTGGGGGTGAGATTTTCTGCACCTGTCCAGACTAGCCCTGGGGCACACCCAGTCTCCTATACAAGTACCAGGTCTTTTTTCAGAGCCTGGGCATCCTGGTGGGGGTGAGATTTTCTGCACCTGTCCAGACTAGCCCTGGGGCCCACCTAGTCTCTTATACAAGTGCTGGGTCTTTTTCCAGAGCTGGGGCATGATGTTCACCACCTACCCCCATCTAGTGCCAAAGTTAAGGAAAAAGTAGAGCTACACCTCTTCTCTCCCTCTGGGCCCTCGTGGCCTGTTCTAGGGTGAACTTTACCTTGACTTTACCCTTACTCTAGAAGTAGTAAGAGTATGATAGGTCTGGGACAAGTGTGACATTGAAGCAGCCGATTTTTACACATTTTTGTGACAAAAAGGAAAGAATTGTTACTGATAGGTTAGTTTATTTGTTAATTTGGGTGGTTGATTCTTTCACTTTGTGGGGTCTGATTGGCAGTTACCAAGAGGGTAAGTGAGGGCACTGTTTGCTGGTGATAGGATGTTTCATATGATTGTATGAGGTCCTTGGTGTGTTGCTAATCTGATTGTGCATGCTCAACTTCAGGATAAGAATAAGTTTTAAATGTGCTAGTAAGGGTATTTGAAACTGTCAACCAGGAAAGAGAGGTTTTTGAAGATGGCTTGATAATGGGATTAGAGTAGTGTGTTTGCAGTATCGGGCAGTGTAATTGTCAAGAGTGCTTTTGTGCATTGCAGCTTCTTTGACTTAACTGGGAAAACACAGAAACTTGTTGATCATATCTAAATAGATAAGACATGGATGATTTATATACATATTTTTAGAGGAGCTGACTTTGGTAATTCTGTAGTATTGCAAGCTTGAGGAGGAGACTTTCAATAAATAAATGAACAAAACTGAAGCTGGATCTGTGAAGGCCATAAGGCTGATTGATACAGACGCTAGAGAATGGTAAGTTAAGGTTGACGCTGGGTGCACCACGAAGGTGGATGTGGAATGGAGGTATAGCTCTCTTCATTCATACCCTCAGAATTAAATGGGATAGTTAAGTGGTCAGCTTTATGCCCTGGCCTCTTTACTCCTGGGGAAAGATTCACTTGTGCACATCAAGTTAAAACCAGAAAAGGGTTTTTTTCAGCTTCAGGAACTTGAGTGAATTTGTGGACTCTGATAATACTTAAAAAATAATTAGGGAGAAAATCTGAACTTAACCAAGATAAATGGTCTGGTTTTTATGAGCTGAAGCAGGCTAAAGTGTAGTTTCACAAAAAATACTCAAAACAGCAGAAGCTAACCACATAGGTTACAAAACCAATATCAAATTATTGGAGGTAATACTTTCAATATAAGGCTTAAAGTAAATAAATAATACTTTACGAAAGTGAGGGTAGTGATGTCTTTCAGACAAGATTCATGAACTTGAAACACACTAAGAACAAAAATGTTACAATTTGTATAGTGGCGTAAGTTAATGTGCAAAGTACTTCAGCCTAGAATTAGCTCAAAAAGATAAGAATTGTAATTATATTGCAGACACTTCCAGTATTTTGAACAGTCAGAAAATTCACATTGATCAACTTCTCAATATATTTACCAGTATTAACATTTAACAGTGTTAGATGGACTGAATTACATACTGCTGAACTACTAGTGCTCCAGTGTTAGTTTTATTTAGTAGGGAAGTTTAAAAGATACAGATTAACATGTTTTGATTATGTTTTGGCATAATTGATCCAAACTGGAAGTAAAAGTTTTACCTTTTTCATAGTGAAAAAAATGCTATAGCTCTGTGTAATAATTATCAAAGACTGTTTTTTAACTTTGAAATTGTGTCTATCATATGCAGTTATTATGCGTGGGAAGGATCAGAATTGCATGTAACTACAGGTGGGAAAGCTGAAGGCAAGAAATCACCTAGGTATAGATTGGGGTGTACAGTTAATATGAATTTTACATGTGATATGATTGAATTAACACTGGCTCAGAATTTGGTTCAGTGGTGGCATGTTGTGAATATGACAGCAAACCTTTGGTTTCCATACAGGGTTAAGACTGTTTACCAGATGAGTGATTGCCATCTGTGCTAAAAGATCTTTCCTCCATAGGGTTTGTAGTTTCTTTGTTTTAACATAATTGTTTTATAATACCTGCAAAGTGACCATCATTTTGTTGTGAAGAGCTGCTCCATTATAGAATATTTAATTTTTATTTCATTTATTTTCTCTCAGTATAGTGGTATAAGTCTGGCAGGGGCAGATTGATCACTGACGTGCAACGAGTGCCAACATCTGTATTATGTAGAGCGTTACCTCCTCTCTTCATATGTGCCATCATGGCTTTGGCACAAGGTAGTTTGACCTTCATCTTTACTGTTGAAGGGAACAGAAAACACATGTTACTTTAGAAGTTCAGGATTGTTGAGCAGGGGTTATTTTTGGTGCACTCTAATTTGTTATTTATGATGTAGGATTATCCACTGAGGGAGACTGAATTTTGATAATTATAGGAAATGTGGTGTTAGGGTATGTAACCAGTGAGCTTGCAGCACTGGATGAATTGTGTGTTGGTGCACATTATGTGGTGTGTCAGTATCAACTGAAAGGCCAGTTTTATGTAACTACATGTAGCCATTGTTTTAAACCTTATTGCTAACACCCCTTGCCAGTATATACCCATTATGCTCTCTCATTTGCAGTTTATGCCTTTTACCTTGCTGCTTTCTATTATGCTAACCCCTCCTCTGATCTATTATTTATTATAGGAATATCACTTTTAACTTATTTCCTTTTGATTTATGCCCACTTTTACAGGAACACAGCTTGTGCATAGAACAAGGGCTTGGTATATATATAATTTTTAGAAAGTCTTGAAAATAACAAGAGAATGATCAGAAACTTAATTTCTTTTGAACATAATAATCACTCGTCCAACATTTCTCATTAACCTTCATCTGTGTAACTGGCATAGTGGTATTAAATAGAGTGAGGAAGAAGCATTTTAAATATCAGAAACATTTACAGGTGTGTCCAGGCCTTGCAGGCTCTGCACATACATTGTGTTTTTTTCTGGTATACCACATTTTCTGCACATATTCTGGGTTTGCAGTGCTGTCTCTTGTTTATGGTTATGGTTTAAATAGACTGGTTGATAATTAAGTCATTTAATGTATGGTTTTAAGTGGTATCCATTCAGAGTCCATGACTTACAAGCACAAGCAGGCTGTCAGCTCCAATTTCAATATACAATTTCAGTCATTCACATGGAAAGACAGGAAAACTGTGAAAGTCCTGGATAGGTAGTAACTTGGCCAGGCTTCAAACCAGGTGCCAACTGAATGTATGCCCTGAGGCCGCAGGCTGTGTAACTTTTTGAGTGTTGTTTATATCTGCTTGTCCCTCGCGTGTATGACTTTTATATCCATACAAAATAATCCATACATTATTAATTATTTTCATTGTTGTTCTTCACAGTCCCTAGATAGCATGTGGTTGGGGCCACTAGGAATGTTGAGCATGAAAAGTAAGAAACCAGGAAAAATAACAGTCATTTTAAAGTCCTCCCTGTTTTACCACAAGAGTGATGTCACAATTGAGATTAAATAGGAAGTGAGATGTCAGAACTGAGAAGCTGGTATTTTAGGGCACATTTCAAGTATTGCCAGTGACAGTTACAAATCCATAACAAGTAAAGTAACTTGTAAGTCTTGATCATAGTTATTTTTGTCAGGAGGAAGTGATGTATCTTGTCATTGGAGAGAACTCTCCTTTCCTACAGGGAATGAAGGGGCTGTCACAAGTGATACTCTTTGATAACACAGCGAAACACAGTCTCACATTACTGCAATAACCAGTACAAAACAAGCTAATTGTGACCAAGTTGGGTAGCCCACCCACAGAAGTGTCAACCAGAATTTTGGAACATACTCAGTTGCTTTTTCATCCTTTATTTATTTATTTATTTGTGTGTTTTTATTCAGTACATTTAACAGTGAATATAGCACATGTGACACAGTATGAATAGGGACATTTTTTAAAATGAGAATAAACATTTATTCATGAATGCAACCGTGTAATCTCAATGATCTATGCCTTCCAATTCTGCTGATGTTCACTAAGTGATGCTTATTTTATAGACATAAAAGTAAGGGGTCAAATTGTCCTTATGCATGTCATGAAGGCGCCTGGAGGGGGGGGGGGGAGAGGTATGGTTCAGTATATTTTTTTTTATGGCGGTGGCTTGGATTGAATGGTTAGCTTCACATTCCAGTGCGTTTTTATCCCAGGGAG
>Ga0123352_10003783_pt1 | contig 22041 bp, 15 predicted proteins | sample TergutLab28metaG_FD_89700 | JGI IMG/M metagenome (GOLD analysis project Ga0123352, IMG submission 89700) | Labiotermes labralis P1 segment gut microbial communities from Petit-Saut dam, French Guiana - Lab288 P1 | ecosystem: Host-associated > Arthropoda: Insects > Digestive system > Gut ...
ATAGGTCAAAAATATCAATTCTTAACTTTATATGGCTCTCAAGTCATTGTTGGACCAGCTCCAGTAGAAGAAAGACCTAAAAGAATCACAAGCCTATAAAAATTTGTATACATTAAACGCTGTCCAGTCAAAAACTGTTTCAGCGTTTTTTTATTGCGATTCTGAAGAAATATTATATAATATTAATGTAGTAGGATTTTTCAATTCTTACACAATCGGTAATCCGATTGACTTTCCAAAGGATAGCCATAACATCTTCAACAGCATCCCCTTATCATTCGATCCAGAAAGAGTCGAAAGATAACTGGCGTAGATTATGGATTGAATTAGGAATATTAGCAGGGCTTTACGTTATTTCAGCTATTTCACTAGAACATTAACACCGTTTCTGGCGAAAAAGAAAGTAGTTAAAAAGGCGTCAATCGCCACTAGACTAGCTCGAGGAGCCGCAAAAGCCTTCGTGGTTAGAGGCATGGGAGATGTAACAGAGCTTATTATTACTGGCGAAAATCCATATGCAACACTTAAGGATGCGCTTTGGGGCTATGGTATATCAATGGGAGCAGGGGCTTTCAGTAATATCTTTAAAGGTAAGACAAAACATGTTATAGGTATTTTTACTCAACCAATTGTCAATGAATCAGTATCATGGTTACGAGGTGATGGATTCCATGTGCAAGACGCTGTATTTAATATAATTATGAGGGCTTTCATATCGAATTTTGAAAACCCAGTAGGTCAAGGATCTTTAAGAGGAGTGGTGCGCAGTGCCAGAAAAAGGAATTATATGATGACGCAATAAAAAGACTTAAAAAAAGATTTTATTTTAATTTTATAGGCGCCTTATTTCTACATCAGGTTTATTAGTCGTTTTAATAATAGGTTTGAGAATAAGATGGGACATGGATTCGCCTAGTACCAGAAATGCAATTATTTTTATTGCTATCGCCTTACTCTTTCTTTCTTTCTTTGTTTCTTATAGGTATTCTTGTATCAGGAACAGAAAAGCTTAAAAACAATAATATAAAAATGATTACAGGCAGAGTAATGGGAGTAGGAAAGTCAGGAAATGCAGAAGCTTCAGTGAGCTATTATCCTATTGTAGAAACTGATACTGGTAAGAAAGTTAAACTTGACGGAATTACTCATGAGACTGATGATTTTGAAATAGGTTCAAAATATCATTTCTTAAGTTTGTATAGTGTACAAGTGATTGTAAGTGAAGTGGCTGAAAAAGAATATCAACCACCAACTAGAAGATCTAGTTTTGATTAAATAATTGTGTAAATTAGAAACGCTGTTCAGTGTAAAAACTGTTTCAGCGTTTTTTGCTTTTGAATAGCCCAGCTCAGCTGGTGATGATTTTCAAAAAAGTGTAAACTAGCTAAAATTTTTACAATAAAATTCATCCATTTTCCCAAAATGATGCTTAAATTATTTAAAAAAGGAAAATATATAATAGAAGACCAATTTTTTTGAGAAAAATTTGTAAAAAAAGCTTGAAAAATGATTTCCTATTCTTGAAATCAAACATTGGTTATAGTATAATAGTTATGTTAAAATAAAATGTTTAAATAAATAGCTTACGGAGGCTTTCATGGAAATAAAAATCAGTCATTTAACAAAAATTTTTCCAAACAAAAAAACAGGAGAAGAAGTTAGGGCAGTGGATGATTTAAACATCACAATTCCATCTGGAAAGCTCATCGGCCTTTTAGGTCCTTCTGGTTGTGGTAAATCAACGACTCTTTACATGATATCGGGTCTTTTATCGCCAACTGAAGGCCAGATTTTTTTTGGTGAGGATGATGTAACTAAATTAGCGCCAGAAAAAAGAGGGATTGGACTAGTTTTTCAAAATTATGCATTATATCCGCATATGACTGTCTTTCAAAACATTAGGTTTCCGCTTGAAAACTTAAAAAGAGCAAAAGAAGTTGAGACGGAAACAGGAGAAAAAATTACTAATTACTCTAAAATGTCAAAAGCAGAGATGGAAGAGGAAGTAATAAAGGTTGCGAAATTAGTTCAAATCGAAGAACTATTAGATCGTAAACCTAGCCAATTATCTGGGGGCCAACAACAACGTGTCGCAATCGCCAGAGCTTTAGTAAAAAAACCAAGAGTTTTATTACTTGATGAACCATTATCAAATCTTGATGCAAGATTAAGATTACAAACAAGAGAAGAAATTAAAAGAATTCAACGCGAAACAGGAATTACTACTATCTTCGTTACCCATGACCAAGAAGAAGCAATGTCAATCAGCGATGAAATCGTAGTAATGAACTTTGGTGTTTCGCAACAAATGGATGATCCACAAAAAGTTTATGAAGATCCTACAAATATGTTTGTTGCTCGCTTCTTAGGAACACCACCGATCAATCTTTTTGATGGTGAAATCAAGAACGAAAAAGTCTATATCGGTAATGAAGCTTTATTTACTAAAAAACTTCCTGATCAAAAAATTAAGATTGGCGTGCGTCCTGAGGGTTTTATTCTGAACAATCTTGGTGTTTTCAGTGCTGATATTGATTTTGTGGAAAGAATCGGTCGCGACGTTTCGATTATCGCTAAACATGAGAATTGTTTAAATGAAAGTTTTAGAGTAATCGTTGATGCGGATAGTGCTATTCCAGCTAAAAAAGTTAAATTAAATCTTAAGCCGAATAAAACTTTCTTGTTTGATTATGATACTGGAGAACGAATCAAATGATGGCCGACGGGAAAAACAAAAAAATTGCATGGCTATATTTAGCTCCAGCATTATTTTTATTACTGGTATTCACTTTTTATCCGATTGTTAATACTTTTATCATTTCTGTTCTGGTCGACTACGATCTTATGGCCGGTGGTTTTGATCGAATCTCATTTATTGCTTATTGGCGACTATTAAATTTTCCAGCTTTTCGACAATCTATGTATGTCACAGCAGTAATAGTATTCATTACCGTTCCGCTCTCAATTATCATAGCATTATTAATTGCGGTAACCTTGAATTCAATTAAACCTTTCCAGAAAATTTTTCAAACAATTTTCTTTTTGCCTTATGTAACTAATTCAATCGCAATTGGTATGGTCTTTGCGGTCATGTTTCAAACACAAGGAGGCCTTATTAATCGTCTATTTGGGATTAATGTAAATTGGATTGCGGGAGGCGCTAGTTTTGGAACAGGACTTTTTGTTTTATCTGTCTTTATAATCTGGAATTCATTACCTTTTATGATTTTAATATTTCTTTCGGGATTACAAAACATTGATAAGCAATATTATCAGGCGGCCAAAATTGATGGCGCATCCAAAAAAAAGATTTTTCGAAGAATCACGGTACCATTACTCTCGCCAATGATCGCTTTTATTTTAATAACTTCGGTCATGGGTGCATTTAGGGAATTTACAGCGGTAATAGGTGTTTTTGGTGTTAATCTTGGTCCAGTAGGTTTAGATCGTGAATTTATGACGATAGTTGGTTTTATTTATGAATTTATGGTTGAAAGACCCGATTATGCAGCCGCTGCTGCGGTAATATTATTTGTGATTATCTTACTTTTTACGGCCATTAACTTTTGGGTTAGTAAAAAAAGAGTCCATTACTAGGAGGCTGCATGGAAAAACTAGATGTTGAAAAACTCGAAAGAATTGAGTTAGCAAATAAAATATTTATTAATATTATTAAATATGCTTTTTTAATTTTGATGGCAATTATCGTCATTGTGCCATTTTACTGGATGTTTGCGACCGCACTTAAAGACGATGTAGAAATCTTATTAAATCCACCAACTTTATTTCCGCGAAATCCCGTTTTTGCCAATTTCTATAATTCCTTAATGCATACTGATGAACGATATGATTTTATCAGATTTATGCAAAACACGATTATAGTTGGTGTTCTTTCCACTATTGGTACGATAATAATAACCATTTTTGCGGCTTTTGCTTTTGCGAGGATGGAGTTTAAAGGTCGAAATACGATCTTTGCAATTTTGCTTACAACCATGATGATTCCTGGTGAAATGATGATTATTACTAATTTCATGACAGTTGCTCGTTTAGGATGGATAAATTCCGAAATAGGAGTTTTCGCTGCTATGATTGTCCCATTTTTAGTTAGTGTTTTCTTTATCTTTTTGCTTAGGCAATCGTTTAAACAAATTCCTAACGAGTTATATTTAGCGGCAAAAATTGATGGTAAGAGTGATCTTCGCTATCTTTGGCGAGTAATGATTCCTTTGGCTAAACCAACAATTATTACTATGATTATCTTAAGAGTAATGGGAGCCTGGAATTCTTACTTATGGCCTAATCTGGTGACAATTAGACATGATCATTTGCGTTTAATAACTGTCGGTCTAAGACATGCCTTCGTTGTTGATGGCATGGTTAGAATCAATATGCAGATGGCCGCAACAGCTGTCGTTACTGTTCCATTATTACTTGTATTTATCTTTTGTCGTAAATACATTATGCGCGGTGTTTCGCGAAGTGGTATCAAAGGATAATTCCCGACAGTTGTCGGTATTATAAATTATGTAAATTAAAAGGAGAAAAAAATGAAATTTAAACGATTTTTTGGTTTAGTATTAGTTTTATTTGCGGTTGGTATTTCATCAGCCTGCTCGCAAGGTAGAGGCGACTTTATTGTTCCTGATTACTTTGATACTTCTACACCGGTAGAAATTGAATTCTGGCACACAATGGGAGCGGCCAGTGAAGAAATTTTAGAACGGATGATTGAAGATTTTAATGAAATATTTCCTAATATTACAGTAAATCATGCATCTCAAGGTAACTATGACAGTTTATTTGACATGATTGCCAGAGCAATCCCTGCTAGAGCTGAGCCAACAATGGCTTATGTTTATCCGGATCATGTCGCGACGTATTTAGGTCGTAACCCAGAAAGAAGTGCAGTTGTACCATTAAATGATCTGATTTATCATTCGAATCCGCAAATCGGTTTATCAGCAGCTGACAGAGCAGATTTTATCAGTGTATTCTGGGATGAAGGGGCAGGTTATGGCGTGCAAAGAGATGGCGAAGATGTAATTTTTTCGATGCCTTTCAGCAAATCAACGGAAGTTATGTTTTATAATCGTACTTTCTTTAATCAACATGGTTTGACTGTGCCAAGAACTTGGTATGAAGCACGCGAGGTTGCCCGTCAAATCAGACATATTATTGACACTGATCCAACTGTACCATCAAATAGCCTACCATTTGCTTATGACTCATCAAGCAATTTATTCATTACGGCGGCAGCTCAACAGGGAAATGCTTTTACAAGCGCTACTCCTGAACACTTTTTATTTGATAATCCAGGCAACAGAGCAATGGTTGAATTTTTTGCGGATATGTATAGAGAAGGAATTTTTGTGACTAGAGAAATGCCAGAGTTACAAGGAACATTTTCTAGTAGCCTGTTTACAGTTGGCCAAGCATTTATGACTATCGGATCAACGGGAGGAACTAGGCACAATATTCCAGCAAGAGTAGGAGATGGCTTTCTATTTGATGCTGGGGTTGCGCCATTGCCACAGTTTGATTTAGAAAATAGAGCAGCGATTCAACAAGGTCCAAGTATCGCCTTCTTTAAAAGAGATAATTCGCAAGAAGTACTTGCGGCATGGTTATTCTATAAGTTTATTACAAATCCAAGAAACAGCGCAATTTTTGCGATGTCATCAGGTTATGAGCCGGTACGTTATTCAAGTTATGATCTGGATATTTATCAAGCTTTCTTAGAAGATGATACACTTTTTACACGTGTAGCAAGAATTACACAAGTGCAAAAAGATGATTTCTTTTTCTCACCAGCTTTCAGAGGTTCTGCTCAGGCTCGTCAGCAAGTCGGATTTATCATGAATCAACGTATGCTTAATACGAGAACGCCAGATCAAGCCTTTTCGGAAGCATTAAGAAATCTGAGGTTCTAAATGAAAAAGTTAGCAGCTTTATTATTAGTTTTATTTGTAGCAGCCTGTGGGAATGCTACAACTACTACTACAAATACAACAACAGAGCCGCCAGGTTTTATTGATTTTGTTGAACAGACGCGATTAACTCGTGATTATCAGAATCGTTTTTTTACAGAACATGGCATCGGTCAAGTTACACTTGCTAATTGTATCGATGGTGACACTGCCCATTTTCGGGAACCAGGTAATAATAATCTTATCCGAATCCGCTTTTTAGGAATTGATGCTCCGGAATCAACGGGAGTTGTTGAGCCTTGGGGCAGAGGCGCATCAAGCTTTGCTTGTCAAAGATTAACAGATGCACAAACTATTGTTTTATCTAGTAATGGCACACGGCCTTCAGTGGACTCAACTGGTAGCCGCTTTCTTGGTTGGGTATGGACTGATGGACGTTTACTAAATCTGGAATTAGTTCAGGAATCTTGGGCTTTTGTTACTGGCGCAAGTGGAACGCGTTATGTTACAGCGCTTCAGGGTGCTCAGGAACAAGCACAAAGAGGCGGAGAGAGAATCTGGTCTGACGATGAAGATCCAGATTATTTCGGTGGAGATCCAATTGAAACAGATTTAAGAGAATTAAGACACACGCTAATGCAAAATCCAGAGGAACTTCTTCATAAACGGGTTGCGGTTACGGGTATTGTTTCCAAGCGCTTTTCTACAAACTTTTTCTTACAGTATGATTTTGACGGACGCACTTATGGCATGTATGTTTTTACAGGTTTTCGAGATTTTCCAATTCGAACAGGGGATGAAATCTTTTTAACAGGAGTTGTCTCTTTGTTTGGTGGTGCCTTTCAGTTAACGGGAATAACTTTTAATCAGTGGTTGCCTCGTGATAATGACTTAAGGATTATATCACGCAATAATGTTGTTGAACCTAATTTAGTTTCAGCAGGAGCTGTAAGAATTCCGATTAATCCAGAACTTGAGGGCACTTTAGTTAGTCTTCAAAATATTACGATAACTGGTGGAACGACTAATATGGGTAATAATTCTATGACCCTTAATGGACGTGATGCAAGCGGAAATACGATTAACATTCGTTTAGATGCCAATGTCTTTATTTTTGATGAAGAGGGAATCCGCATACCACATCATAGTTGGTTTGTAGGCAGAACCTTTGATTTTACGGGAATTGTAAATCGTTTCAGTAATAACTTTCAAATTTTATTGCTGGAAACAGCAGATTTTAGTGAGGTTTTATAATGAAAAAAATAATTGCTATTTTTTCAGTTTGTTTATTATTAATCATTGGACTTTTGGCATGTAGCCAAAATGATGATGATATGACAGCGCTAGAAAATGCTGAAGCTTTATTAATCATTAACGATTTTAATGGCTTGACAGCGGTTGAAGGTGATTTTCTATTACCTGCTCTTTTAGATAATGGAACAATTGCGGTTAATTGGCATTCTAGTAATGAAACTTATCTTGTTATAGAAGCATGGGGAGAAGAGTTGAGAAATGCTGCTGTCAGGCAACCGGCAATAGGTTCGGAAGCAGTGCAATTAACTTTAACTGCTACTCTATCTAGAGGTTCAGCGACTTTAGAAACAACCTTTAATGTTCGGATTCTTCCGGAATTACCGCCACTTTCAATTGCCACGATTAAATCACCTGATGTGCGAATTGATACCGTTGTTAATATTCGAGGTGCTATTGTTATTGGATTATTGACTGATGGCTTTTATCTTGCGGATGAAACAGATTACATATTTGTTTTTACAAGTGCAGCACCACAAGTTAGAGTTGGAGATGCTATCAATTTGCGTGGGAATAAAGTCTTACACGATTTTATGCCACAAATTGCCAATAACGCTCTAATAACTGTAATTTCTAGTGAAAATTCTAGCCCGTTAACAGGCTTTGCACCCACTACGCCTGGTCAAATCCAAGGTTTTGAAAGATTAGCGTGGCAAAGTTATCGCCACTTTGAAGTTACTGGTCGTGTTAGAGTGGAAGGTGCTAATATCTTCTTAGAAGATGCATATAACGCAAATAATTTTATTGCGATGCATGCGCGTTCTTTAGCTTATCGCTCAGACTTAACGATATTTGATGGTTTTGTCGTAACTATTAAAGTAGTTGTTCATAACTGGTTCCAAGGAGTTTGGCAAGTATCTGCTGTCGAAGGGCCGGATGCTGATTTAACAGACGCTGAAAGAATTGCTTTTCTTAGCGACTGGTTAGCACTAGCGGTTCCGCCACAATATATTTTCCGTGATGGTCCAATTAATTTACCAGCTAACGGTGGAAACCTAGGTGGTGAGATTAGCTGGACGAGTGATAACCAAAGCATTATTAACACAACAACTAATACAGTAATACTTCCTGACAGCCCAACTGAGGTTAGATTAACCGCAATCATCAGAGTTGGTAATTTAACTGAAATTTATGTGGTAATTCTTTATGTTGGTGAAATGCCTCTTTCTACTCCTGAACAAATCCAAGCTTTAGGTGCAGGTAATACTTCATTAGTCAGAGTTCGAGGAACAGTAATTTTCCGTAATGAATTTTCGACGCCAGACGTTTTCTTGCAGACAGAAGATGGGCGCGGACATTTTATCTGGCGTTTAGAAACACATTTAAATTATTTTGCTTTAGGTAACGAAGTAGAAGTATTTATTAATGCGCGTGGACCATTGAATGGCGGTCTGAAGCAACTTGATGGTGCCAGAATCCTGAACGTAACATTAATCAGTTCGGGGCAACCTTTACCAGAATTTGTAGATATTACAAATCAATTGAGAACTTATAGCGATGCGGAGTTAGCTGCTTTCCAAATGTCTATGGTTGAAGCAAGAGGATTAAGGGTTACTAGCATACCTAGGCCAATCCCGACAAATGCTTTTAGTATCAATGTTCAAATCGGTACTAGAGACTTGACATTGCGCGTTGATAATGTTGCGGAAAGAGCGGCACTTAATGCTTTCTTAGCAATGCTTTCTGTTGGTGATATCATAAATGTTAAAGCACCAGCAGGCTGGTTCAATGGATTACAATTAATGCTTACTAGCCCAGACTTAATCGAAATAACAGAACTTTCTGAAGAAGATAGGCTAGAAGCAGCACTTGCGGCCTTTACGATACCTAATATATCAAGCGACAGTGTCGTTTTACCGACTACAGGTGCTCATGGCTCAACAATTGAATTCTTATCTGCTAGCCCAGCTGGAATTATTGATTTAACTACTGGCGAAGTAATCAGAGGTGCTTCAGCGGTAACTGTTACACTTAGCTTTATTATGCGTGTTGGTTCTGCTTATCGAACCGCAACGATTGATGTTGTTGTTGGACCTGAAGATCGACCGCTCAATGTGATGATTAGTCAGATTTATGCAGGTGGCGGAAATGTCAATGCACCATATAATCAAAAATTTGTCGAATTATTTAATCCTTTCAATGAGGCAGTTGATATTAGTGGTTGGTCATTACGTTATGTAGCTCCGGCAGCTGCAAATTTTCCAAACCCTGGTCAAGGCAATTTCTTGACATTCCCTGCGGGAACAACAATTCCAGCGAGAAGCTTTTTCTTGATTGGTATTCATCAAGGCGCAACAGGAGCAAACTTACCTGTAGCAGTAGACTTTGAAGATACAAGAGCTCAAAGGGTTAATCCAGGAGCAAATGCCGGAATCTTAATTCTGATGAATGATACAGCTCCATTTACGAATGCATATGCAGCAAACGTTGTTGATTTAGTAGGCTGGTTTGCGAATGCGAATACGCCAGTCAATTTGTTTGCTGGTCAACCGATTCAAAGAGCGGGTAGTAATGTTTCATCCTTTATCCGTAACAATTTAATAAATACTTTTAATAATCATAATGATTTCGGGATTTTAGCAAGACCTAATCCAAGAAACTCAACTATGACAGCTTAAATAAACTAAAAGTCTTTTGTATATTGCAAAAGGCTTTTTTCTTGCAAGATTTTTCAAAAAAAGACAATAAATTTTTCGTGCTGTGAATATCTGGAATAAATTTGATGAAAATAGTCGCGCTAAAGTCGAAAAAACTTGACTAACAAAGTCGAATAAAATATAATATTATTATATTGCACTTTCTAAAAAAAGGGTGCTAAAAGGAGGATTTTTAATTTGAAGTCTAAATTTTTGGTAAAAATTTTAATGGTTGCATTAATTATACCGACTTTTATTGCTTTGACTGGTTGTGTTGAAAACCAAGATAACGTAATAGAAGAACATCTACAAACGATTCAAAACTTAAACACTCAAATTACTGATTTAAACAGTCGAATTGATGAATTAAAAGCAGAAATGAGCGATTTATATACAGAAGCTCAGGTTCAGGCAAGGCTTGCGCCACTTAATGCTCAGATCCAAAGCTTAACTACCGCTATCGCTAATATCGCTGCTGGACAAACGGGTGATGTTCAAGCACATCTTACTTGGATAACAAATGAATTAAGAGACTTGAGAGAGACAATCGAAGACTTACAGGCACAATTAAATACTCCAACACCTCAAACTCAAGTTAAAGTACCGGATAATCTTGCGGTAAATGATTTAGTTGCTTCCTGGGATAGTGTAGCTAACGCAACATCTTATCTTTTAGCAGTTTATAACAAAGGTACAAAATTAACTTTAACAGTTGCGACTAACGCAGTTAGTTTTGATTTATCAATCTTAAATCTTGCGAATGGTGAATTTACAGTTTCTGTTCAAGCAATTGGCCGTGGTCTTTATGATGGTACTATCTGGTTAAATAGTAACTTTTCAACGCCAGTAGATTTTGATATTTTCACTGAAGCTTATGTTATTTCGGAAGTTGATCGCCTTTTAGCTTTAAGTAATTTCGCAACAATGACTTTAACTCAGGCTCAAGCGGTTGTAAACGATGTTAATAACGTAAAAGTAATTTTCAATGGCCTTTTACCTTCTCAACAATTGCTTGTTACAAACTGGAATGAGATTGCGCTTAGTGATGTCAGAACATTAGCACAAAATCGTGCGGATGCCTTAATTTTAGCTGCTGAAGCGGTTAATACAGAAGTAGAAAGAATCTTAGCTATTACAAGTGCAGCTATCGCAGCTATGGATAGAACACAAGTTGAGGATCTTTTAAGTGATATCGAAGGTTTGATTTTAGATTTTAATGCTTTAGCAGCTGATTTACAAGTTTTAGTTTACAGTTGGGATTTAGAGGCTTTAAATTCAACTGAAGCCCTAGCTGATACGAGACTTGATGAAATCGTTGATGAAGAAAATTTAGCATTAGCGCTTGCCGCTTTTACAATTCCAAACATCACAGGAAGTTCTGTAGTATTACCAACAACTGGATTACATGGCGCTACAATTGTTTATGTATCCGCAACACCTGTAGGAGTTATCAATTTAACTACAGGCGCAGTTGTTCGTGATTTTACTAACGTAACTGTAACTATTACTTTTACAATGACAGTTGGAACAGCTGAAGTAACGGATACAATTGATGTAATTGTTGATGCTAGACCATATATCGCTCTATCGACACCAGCTCAGATTCAAGCTTTAGGAGCAGGTGACACTTCATTAGTAAGAGTTAGAGGGATTGTAATCTATCGTAATGCATTTGCAACACCTGACGTTTTCTTACAAACTGCCGATGGACGTGGACATTTTGTTTGGCGTGCAGAATCATTTTCAGAATATTTCGTTGTTGGTAATGAACTGGAATTAATTGTTAATGCGCGTGGACCATTAAATGGTGGTTTAAAAACTTTAGATGGTGAATCTATCGAACAAGTTAGATTGCTTTCAACAGGACAACCATTACCAGCTTTTAATGACATTACTAACCAGTTATTAACTTATAGTAATGCAGAATTAGCGGTTTTCCAAATGTCTAGAGTTGAAGTAAGGGGTCTGACAATTACGGCTTTACCAACTATACCCGAAACAGCAGCGTTTAACATTACTGCAGCAATCGGTCATAGAACAGTTACTTTACGTGTTGAGAATACGAATTACAGGGCAGCACTTAATGATTTATTAAGAACTTTAAGTGTTGGTGATGTTTTAAACATTAAAGCGCCAGCAGGTTGGTTTAATGGAATCCAATTTATGCTTACTAGAGCTGATTATATTGAAATTGAAGAATCAGAAAGTGAAATATTAGCAGTTGCTTTAGCTTTATTTTCGATGCCTAACATCTCATCTGATACAGTTATATTACCAACAACTGGTGCACATGGGACAACAGTTGAATTCTTATCTGCTACACCTGCTGGAATTATCAATCTGGAAACAGGTGCAGTAGTACAAGGTGCTTTAGCTGTAACTGTAACGCTTAGTTTCGTTATGACTCTTGGTTCATCTTCGGCTAATTCAACGATTGAGCTTGTTGTAGAAGCAGTAGCAGTTCCAAGACCACTTAATATAATGATTAGTCAGATTTATGCTGGTGGTGGAAATGTCAATGCACCATTTAATCAAAAATTTGTTGAATTATTTAATCCACTTGATGTGGCAGTTGACATTAGTGGTTGGACATTGCGTTATGTGGCTCCGGCCGCTTCAAATTTTCCTGTTCCAGGGAATGCTAATTTTCTAGTTTTTCCTGCGGGAACAATAGTTCCAGCTAGAAGCTTTTTCTTAATCGGAATTCATAGTGGCGCAAATGGAGCCGCATTGCCTATTGCCTTAGATTTTGAGGATACAAGACCGTCTAGAGTAAATCCTGGAGCAAATGCTGGAATCTTAATTTTGATGGATGATGATGAGCCATTTGTTAATGCAGAGGCTTCTAATGTAGTTGATTTAGTTGGTTGGTTTGCGGTTCCTGAAACGCCAGTAAATTTATTTGCTGGACAGCCATTTCAAAGACCTTCAGGTAATATAACTTCTATTATCCGCGACAATCTAGTTAATACATTTAACAATGCAAATGATTTCATTATTTCCCCAACACCTTACCCTCGAAATTCAACAACGACAGCTTAATTTTAAAAATTCATAAAAGACCGATAAACAAAATTTCGGTCTTTTTTGTCTTTGCTGGACAATTTAAACACAAATAGAGGCTGATAATAATACTTTTTCAAGGATTTTGGCGCTATTTTGGGGGCGATTTTGTTTGTGTGTTAGTTCTAAACTTGTTATAATAGGACAAAGACTAAAGGAAGGGATCGGTAAGATGAACAAAAAATTAATCGTCAGCCTTGTGGTTGCCGGTTTTTCATTATCTTTGATACTTGCATATATTTTTGCTGGGCAATATTTAAGAAGATTATCGCGAGTTAATAATATTTACTTTGAAAATAATTATCTAAGCTGGGATATTGTAGATAATAGCAGTCATTTTAATATTGTGATTAACGGCGTTAAATTTGAGACTGAAGAAAATTTAATAGAATATCAAACAGATCAGCCGATAGTATTGTTTGAAATACAAGCAGTTTCTAGTTTTAATCGTTTACTTAACTCAAGATGGCGAAGAATTGAGTTTGTTCGCTTGCCAGATGTAGAAAGGATTTGGATTAATGACGGCATTTTAAGATGGGATAAAGTTGAAAATGCAGATAGTTATGATTTAATAATAAATGATGAATTATTAAATGTTAAAGAAAATCATTTTACACTGACCTCTGGTGAAGAACTTAATGTGCGTATAAGAGCAATTAGGAATAATAGGGGCGCAAACAAATTTTTCAGCCATTTTTCTAATGCTTTTGAAGCTCAGATATTAGAAGTGCCAGTTATTTCTTTTGACCAGGCACAAACAAGAATAAGCTGGGGTTATATAGAAAACTCCACAGGTTATAAAATTCGTATTATTCTTAATGGAGCTATAATTTTAGAAGAAAATATAAGAAATAATTTTTTGATTCATGATTTTTTAAAAGTAGGTAGCTACTACATTTATGTTCAGGCATTGGCAGAAGGAGATACTAGTTTTTTCTCCTCAGCTTTTTCTAGTCATTTTATCGTTAAAAGGCTATCTCCACCGAGTTTATTACATCTTGTTGAAGAAAATGATGATGAATTAAGATTTTTAATTGAATCGTTAGAAACAAATCGCTTTGAGATAATCATTGATGGTTTACGCTTTGAATCAGGTAGTGAATTTCTTCTTAACAATCTAGAAGCAGCTGAACTACAAATAGAAATTTTTGGTGCTAGTAATGATTCAGGAACTTTAAATAGCTTAACAAGTACTATATTTACTTTCCAAAGAAATGCTTCGCCAACTGAGTTAAGAATCATAAATGATATTCTTTATTGGGATTCAAGTGCTTTAAGCTTTATGATTAAAACTGGTAAGCAAATCTTTTTTACTGATAATCAATTCTTTTCTCTACGAAATATTTCAGAAAACAGTTCAGAAATAAAAGTTAGAGCGCTTTCTAACGGCACTAACACTTTGGCAAGTGCATTTTCAGAAATTTTGACTTTTACTAAGCTTAGCGCTCCGGAAAATATTTTTATCAATAACTTTATGTTAAGTTGGAGCAGTGAAGCTGAAAATTTTATTGTTTTAATAAACGAAAGAGAAATTCCTATTAATGCACACCAGTATTTAATCCAGAAAACGGATTTAAGAGCAGTTATGGAAATAAGGGTAATTGCTTTAGGCAATGGAAAAACTATTGTTTCTTCTTCAGAAAGTGAAGTTTGGAGAGCTTATCAGCTGACTACTCCTATCTTAGAAAATAACAACGATATGCTTTTTTGGGATGAAGATACTAATCGTCTAAATACCTATATTGTTCATAACGCTAATTTCTTTAATATTGGTGATAATTATTGGTCTTTTTCAAATATTGAAGCAGGAAGCCATACTTTTAGAATTATGTCTTTAGGTGATAATTCGCGATATTTTGATTCTGCTATTTCTGAAACTTTAGTGATTAATAAATTAATGACCCCAGTAATTACTACTAAAAGTGATCGCTTTTTATGGGCTGATAGTGAACATGGTTTTGAGCTGACTGTTGATGGTAATAGTTTTTTTGTCGGAAATAATTTTTATATTCCTAAATTTAGAAGCGGAGGTATAAAACAAATAACAGTTCAGGCTTTAGGAAACAATGGAAATGTTATTTCTTCGAAACCTTATACAATCGCACATGAAGTAAAAGAGCTTGAACTAAGAATTGATAATTTTTTGGTTTTTTCAAGAATCGGAACTAATCTTTTGATAAGTCTCAACCGACAAGTAAATAACGCGATTAATCATGAACTATTATTAAATGGAACTGTTTCGGCTGTTTTTGATTTTACTTATGCATTATCAGTGATTTCTGGTCAAAGTTTACAAGTTTCCTTTCGAGCCATTGGTGATCGTATGCATTTTGCGGATTCAGAGATATCAATTAGTCAAACTGTGCAAATTTTAGAAGATACAGAAGATTTAAGTTTACATTTTATCGCTGAAGATTTCTTTCACTTAAGATGGGAGCAGGTAGATGATGCGGCAGGTTATGAAATAATAGTAATCAAATATGATGCGTTAGGAAGACTTATAAGTGATAACTCTAATAATCCGGTAATTCAAGGTGATGCGGTTTTAGCAATCGATATGACAGATGTTAGTCGCTTAGTTATCATGATTAGATCTAGAAGTAATCAAGCAGGTTTTTATGATAGTAATTTTTATTTAAGAGAATTTAGATTATGAAAAAAGTTATAGTAGTGCTTTTTATAATTATAACATTAACAGCTTGTTCGCTAATTGGTGATAGTAATCCAAAAATAAATATTGCTAAATTTAGCGATGAAAACATGCAAAATGAAATAACAGGAGCACGATTTTTCGCGGATAAAATCGTTTATCTTCGCTACACAATTAATTTTTCTGGCTCTGTAAGAAACAGAACTAATATTGAAATTGCTTTTCTTTTTGGCCAAGACGCTGATTTTGGTTTAATTTCCAAACCTGAAGAAGTCAGTCTTAATAGTTTCAGAGGCGAAAGTGCAGGGTTGTTGATGCGAGCTTTTCATTTTGATATTCCTAGAAGATCAGAACAAGTATTAGTTTTAAATTTCGTTGTGTTTTCAGAACAAGCACAAAGGATAAGAACGACTGTTTCAAAAAAGCAACATCAAATTCATGCGGAAGAAATTACTTTTACTGCTTTTCCTGAAGGTTCCAGATTACAAACTCCCGAATTAGCCCTTTATGGTCAATCTTTAATTTGGAATAAAGATGCAGAAGCTGATTTCTTTCTTATTTTTCTTAATGATGAAATAACTTTTGCGATAGAGCCGCTCTTTGATTTTGATCATATTTTAGATGAAGCTCTGGAGATTACTGTAGTAGCTATAAGCAGAAATTATCAACGCCAGAATTCTATGGCCGCAACAATCATAATCAATCGTCTTTCGGCGCCAGAAGTATATTTTGTAGATGGCTACTTAAGATGGAATAAAATCACTAATGCCTTAAATTATGATGTTTTTTTTGGTGGCCAGGTTATTAATACGCAGACTAATAGCTTTGCGTTAGCGCAAATTCCCGCAGGCATGAATCTTATCCGTGTCCAAGCCCACGGTGATACTCATGTTATATCATCAGCGCTTTCTCAAGAGGTATTAGCCCATAAGCTTGCGACCCCGGTTCTTACAGGCGGTCAGTCGCTGTTTATTTCTTGGGAGAGTATTGATTTTGCGGATTATTATGAAGTATTCATAAATAATGTTTTTGTTTTGCGGACAGCAGAATTACGATTTCGAAAAGTTATCGGCCAAAATCAGCGAGTTACAGTAAGAGCTATAAATACTTCGCTTTTAAATGTAGTCAGTTCTGATTTTTCGTTGCCTTTTATTTATACATTAGCCTGAGGTGATACTTTGACTAAAACTGCTTTATTCCATGGAATAATATTTACGCTGACTTCAGCGCTTTTATTTTACTTCATCGTTTCAAGAATTATAATTGATAAAGAAGAAAGAATGATGATAAATAATTTCTATCATAATGCGGCCTTTGATTTTCATTTAGGCAATTTGGCGATGCCGCAAATTAGTTTTTTAGAAGAAGTTGAAAATATCGAGACACTCTATTTTTACGATATAATTCAATTTAACTCTAGCCAGATCTTAATCTTTTGTGAATCAGCTAATTTAGCCCATACTCCTTATAATCCAAATAGGCTTATAGCAGAAAGTCCAAACAGCTTTATATCAGGCATTTATATTGACCAGTTATTTGCGGTTAGGCATAATCTCCGATTAAACGATCAGTTTTTAGTTAATGGCAAATCTTTTGTAGTTGCCAAGATTTTTGCGACAAATATGTTGTTTCCTAATGGAACAGCTGTTATAAGGGCTACAGAATTAAATCAAATATCCGGAGCTTTTATTCGAACTTCTGAAAGACAATTATTTTTGAATGAATTAAATGAAATGCCCAGAGGTTCACTTTCAATTGATGATTTTTGGGATATAGGAAGTTATCTATACTATAAACAATACTTTAGTCATACACGTCTTATTGTTTCAACTCGCCAGGATTTTTCAGGTATGGAACTGCTTAGCTTTGTTGAAGAAGAATATTTAAATTTGATTTTGTTATTTGTGGCGATTTTTTTTACAGTTAGTTTTATTACTAATTATTTTTATGGGTCAATAATTTTAGGAATGATTGGTGAAAAAAGTGAATTAAAGAAGTATAACAACACTTCCTTTTTCCTAAGCCTTTTTTTCTTTTTAGCAACAATGATACTATTAACGCTTTGGTTATTGCCTGAATGGCAGAATATTGCTAATTTTCAAAACGAATTTGCGCTTATTTTTGCAGGTGCTACAGTTAGTTTTATGGTAAATCATCAGTTTAATGTGCAAAAATATAAATTAAATTCAAGGGCTAGTAAATAAACCCATTTTAGCGCAACAACGAAAAGAGCCGCATTTAAATGCGTTGTTTTTGCATTTTCTTTTTGGGACTTTATCAAGAAGATGTTGATTTGTTCTGTAGAATCCCTTTAAATATGATATAATTTTCGTGGAAGCAAATTAAGGGCCAAAAGATGATAATTTCGCTTGCCTAAAAAGCCACAAGAAAAGAGTTGAGAAAATGAAGATTGCCCTAGTTGCGATTAACGCTAAATATATTCATAAGAATCTAGCAGTCCGTTTTCTTAAGGAGAATTGCGACTATCCAACAGATATTTTAGAATATACGATTAAATCGGATGTAGAATTGATTTATCAAGAGTTATTAAATTATGAACTAATTGGCTTTAGCTGTTATATCTGGAATATTGATATTATTACAAAGCTTTGCCAACGAATTCGTAATAATAGGCCGTCAATCAAAATTCTTTTTGGCGGACCGGAAGTTTCTTATGAATATCAGGAATTCTTTGATAATAATTTAATAGATTTTTTAATTAAAGAAGAAGGCGAACAAGCTTTTAATGAATTAGTTAGTTGCATAGTACAAAAAAAGTCTACAGAAAACATTGCCGGATTAGTCACAAAAAAACAAGATAATCCTGTCGCAAAGCCAGATTTGTTGAGCATTAAACTGCCTTATAAAGTTATTGAAAACAACAATCTTTACTATTTAGAGTTCACTAGAGGTTGTAAATTTAAATGCAGTTATTGTTTAGCATCCACAACCAATCACATTCGTTATTACGATCAAGAGGCGGTTAAAGCTGCAATTACGGAAGTAGTTAAAGGCGGCGCAAAGATGATTAAGTTTCTGGATCGTAATTTTACTGCAGACCAGAATTTTGCGGAAAATATTTTTAACTGGCTATTACAATTTCAGAATTATCCGGTTTCCTTTCAGTTTGAAGTTAATCTTGATTTACTTTCTACAGAATACCTTGAAAAAATAAACAAAAACTTAAGACCTGGTTTTTTTCGATTTGAGGTAGGAATTCAAACTTTAAATGAGAAATCAAACAAAGCAATAAGCCGAAAACAAAATAACGAAAAACTTCTTGAGAATCTAAGATTACTTAACAAATCAAATATTATCTGTCACGCAGATTTAATTTGTGGTTTACCAGATGATAACTACCATTCTTTTATCGAAACATTCAATAGCGTTTTAAAAACTAAACCAAAGGAATTGCAATGCGGCTTTTTAAAAAGTCTTAAAGGCACAAAATTACGCAAAGAAAGCGCAAAATATGGTTACGTCTTTATTAAAGAAGCGCCATATACAATAGTAAAAAGCAATTCATTTAGTGAAGCAGAAATCAAGAGCGTAATGAAAACAGAAGAGGCTTTAGAAGTTTTATATAATAAAAACTATATGCCTCTAACTTTTGATTTTCTTATTGAGAGTCAAGATAATTGTTTTAAGTTTTTAGAAGGCTTTTCCAGTAATCTTAAAAAACAAGAACTAGATAAGCTATTTTTTAGTTTTGATCAATATCTTGAAACAATATATCCAGAACTTTATGCAAAAGCCCACGAGTTATTAGTTGAAGACTATTTGCGTTTTTTTAAGATGCGACCAGTTTTCTGGTTTAAAGAAATTCTTAATAAAAAAGAAAAAAATCGGCTTATTGCCGATTTAAATGATTTTTCTTATTCAAAAGATTTTCTTTATCGATATGCGCATATCGCTGAATTTACTAAATTTTATCTAATAGTTATTTATAATAATCAAGAAAGCAAACTAATAAAATATTGGAAAACATAATCATTAATTGGAGTATCGTCTCGTTCTGGGTGCCACTGAAATGCAACTATGGGTAATGTTTTATGGCTAATCGCTTCAATAACATTATCTTCAGAAGTTGCGTCAATATAATAATCAGGAGCTAAATCTTTAATTGCTTGATGATGATAAGAATTAACCTGAACTTTGTTTTCTTTAAAATCCTTGAACAAAATGTTTTTTTCTAAGTTAATTAGATGACCAAGTGGTTTATCTTGATGTACTTCATTTTTAATACCTAAGTCTTGATAAAGAGAACCGCCCGCAAAAACATTGATTACTTGTAAGCCGCGACAGATGCCAAATAGTGGCTTTTTATTTTTAACCGCAAATTCATAAACTGCTTTATCAAGTAAATCCATTTTTTCTTCAATGCCGGTACTTAAAGTAATTTCCTCATTGTAATATTTTGGATCAATATCTGCTCCCCCAGCAATGATGAAACCATCACAAAGAGAAAAAAGTTCTTTGTAAGATTCTTCTTCGACAGGAAGAATTATCGGAATTAATTTATATTTTTCCATTGCTTCTAAATAGGGACTATTAACAAACTGTTTCCAAACAGTTTTATCTTTAGTTACTCTTACTGTAATACCAATTTTTTTATACATAAAACCCTCCATTAAATAATAAACAAATTTTATCATTATTATAACATTATTAAGTTAAAAACTCAAATAAAAGCTCAATAATCTTGAAAACGTCGAGAATTGTCGAGATTATTTACTTATAATAATCAAGTTATGGTACAATATTAATGTTTAAGGATGTGTAACAATGTATAAAGATTTAATGACAATAAATAAATTAGGTATTATGGAAATTGAAGGGATCAGCGTTAAAGAATTAGAAAAACAATATCAAACACCTTTGTTTGTTTATAATCAAAATATTTTAGAAAATAAGATGAAGTTATTTAAAGATAATTTTACTTCCAGATTTTTTAAAACAGAAGTTCTTTATGCATCAAAAGCTTTTTGTTGTCAAGCTATATATAATTTAGCTGAAAAAATGGGTCTTGGAGTAGATGTCGTAACGGGTGGTGAAATTCATACAGCACTTTCTGCAGGTTTTAATCCGGAAAATATGTATTTCCATGGTAATAATAAATCAACAGAAGAGCTAGTTATCGCGATAAATCGTAAGATCGGTTGTATTGTTGTAGATAATGATTGTGAGATTAAACTAATTTCGGAGATTCTTAAAGACACTAATGTAAGGCAAAAAATAATGATTAGAGTTAATCCAGGAATTGAAGCTCATACTCATGAGTATATTAAAACCGCAAGACTGGAATCAAAGTTTGGTTATTCAACTTATAATCCAGATAAAATAATTGAATTAATCAATTCCATCGAAAGCAACCCTTATTTAGATTTTAAAGGTTTTCACTGTCATATTGGTTCTCAGATTCAAGATCCGCAGGCCTTCTATAATACAGCTAAAGAAATGATTAATTTCTTAAAGATACTTAAAAATAAATATAATCGAAAGACTGACTGGTTAAATATTGGTGGCGGCTTTGGTGTTACGATTAATGAAGAAGACGAAGCTATGGACTATAAGTTACTTCTAAAAACGTTAGTCAAAGTTATTGAAGATGCATTAATCGCTAATAAAATGTCTTTGGAGAAAGTAATCATTGAGCCAGGTCGTAGTATTGTTAGTGAAGCGGCTATAACTTTATATCGGATTGGTGGTATCAAAGAAACCCATGCTGGTAAAAATTATTTATTTGTTGATGGTGGCATGACCGATAATCTAAGGCCTGCGCTATATCAAGCGAAATATGAAGCCGATATTGCGACAAAGATGAATTTGCCTAAAAACGATAAACGCACGATTGCGGGCAAACTTTGTGAGTCCGGAGATATTTTAATAAGAGACTATCAAATACAGAAAGCAGAAATCGGTGATCTTTTAGCTATTTATTCAACAGGTGCTTATTGTTATTCAATGGCAAGCAATTATAATCGTACATTAAGACCAGCAGTAGTATTTGTAAAAAATGGAAAACACAAGCTTGTGATTAAAAGAGAAAGCTATGAGGATTTAATCAAAAACGAACTAAAAGGAGTGTTGTAGTCTCCTTTTTATATTATACTAGGAATTTCTATTTTCATCGCATATACGAGAATTTTGCTCAAATTTAACCTCAAAATCACAGTTTTATTTGCTTTATCTAGAACGTTTTCTAAAAGGAAAAAAAGTTTAAATTTATCCTTGTTTTTACTAGATTTTAGTGCTATAATAACCTCATATTCTTAATAAGAATTGAGGTGAAAAAATGAGTTTACTAACGATGAAATATAACCTAAAGCTATCTAAGGAAGAAACATTATTACTTAAATTTCTCTGTTACATCTCTAAAAATATCTATAACAGCTCTTTATATGAACTAAGACAACAATTCTTCAAAAAACAAGAATATCTTTCTTCATAT
>Ga0123352_10003784_pt1 | contig 22041 bp, 9 predicted proteins | sample TergutLab28metaG_FD_89700 | JGI IMG/M metagenome (GOLD analysis project Ga0123352, IMG submission 89700) | Labiotermes labralis P1 segment gut microbial communities from Petit-Saut dam, French Guiana - Lab288 P1 | ecosystem: Host-associated > Arthropoda: Insects > Digestive system > Gut ...
AAGTCAGGCTGAGGACCTTGACTGATCATGCCAAAGACTAGGGCCTAGGTTGCCCTGGACTAAGTATGGGAGAGATAAACTTTGGTTTCTTGGCTGTCTGGATTCTGAGCCCAGATTGGCTCTGTCGCAAACTGGAGGTATGCGACGTTTGTCAGGCGCTTAGTTGAAGCCGCCGCGCCTGGGGGAGGGGAGTGCGGGCCGTGTTCCGATTTTGCGTCGTATTTGGCATTTGCCTTACAACCGAGGAAAAATCACGGAAAAACCTCATTCAGGGTAACCGAAGGGCACTCGGCTGATCAGCGCCGAACGCGATTCGTTTAGTCGACTTGGTCATCTAGGTCGATGGCCTACCGGCCCCTGTCGCCCTTGGCTTTCGCTTCAGGCGACGGAGTCAACCCTCGGTCAGCATAAGTATTTGCCGATTTGCCGCACTAGGGGGTACCCCATATCAGCTAACTTTGAGTCAAAGCTCTCAGTCAGGATTCTGATGTGGTCGGCAAACACCGGAACGCCCAGATCCTCGTGTATCTGCCTGTTACTTACGTACCAGGGGGCACCAATAGCGAAGCGAAGACACTTGGATTGTAACACCTGTAGCCACCGGACATGGGAAACGGGCGCCGGACCTCCAGATTGACTAAGTTTGAGAAATGGTGGGGTATTCACACGAGAAAAGTTTTGGATCGAAAATAGCCTGAGCCAATAGGAAGAGGGGTGACAGGGTAGGGGCGGATCGGAGTACAGAAACAGGTTGTGGAGGGTAACGACCCACATGGAAGCCACGGGCGGGTTTGTGAAGGGGACAGGGCGCGTGTCGGGGTGAGCCAAGAGGATGGTAGAGGTCAAACTGTTGTGTTTTAAGTGGTTGTCTGCTTTCCTTAAGCTTGTGTAGAAGGGGTTCCCAAGATTTGCTTAAGGTCAGGCCATCTTCTTTGTTGATGTTGCGTGGGTGCATTTCAAGTTCAATAGCTTCCCTGATGGGAGAAGAGGTTGTCACTCTTATTCTCAATAATGGCCCTGTAAACATAATCATCAGTTCATCGTAGATTTTTTTATGTACCCAATAAAAACGGCGTCGTATTTTGTGAAGTTTCTCCTGTTACTGTGTACATTCTTACCTACAAACAAGGATTAAGCTAACAGAACTGCTGTGGCTACCCGATTTTCCTGGTACACATTCTATTTTCGCCAACGAATTTCCTTTCCTGGAGCGTAATAGCAGTGTCGTTTGTGTCTCGCTTTAACTTCCGTTCTTCTATTCTTTCCCCTCTAAATATGGGCCTGTAATATATATTGCTTTAATTGATTGTATATTTATTTGTTAGATTTTCTTTAAAAATGGTTTGTCAAAAATTACTGTAGTGTCATTTTCTAAGGTGTACTTACTTACTGCATGGTGCAGAGTCCTTCTTGAGAAGCTAACTGGTTTGCAGCTAGCCAAGAAATTCCCGGCATTTCACGGAACCCGAAAGTTCATTACCGCACTCACAAGCGTCCGCCACCTGCCTCTATCCTGGGCCAGCCCAATCCAGTTCATATACCCACATCCCACCTCTTCGAGATCCATCCTAACATTATCCACCCATCTACGCCTAGGTCTCCCCAGTGGTCTCTTTCCCTCCGGTTTCCCCACCAAGACCTTATACAACTCCCTCTCCTCACCCATACGCGTCACATGCCCTGCCCATCTCATTCTTCTCGATTTTATCACCCGCACAATATTTGGTGAGGAGTACAAATCATTTAGCTCCTCGTTTTGTAGGCTATATTCGATTCATATATGAGAAACGGTTTGGATGGAGCTGCAGTGCGCTCATCCATCGCAATACTCAACTTTTTCTTCATGGAATATACAATGAAAGATAATTCCACGATTGACTAACTTCTAATGAAATTTGAACCTGGGGGTCTTTCGTGTATGATCATGAGAATCAGTCACTGTATCTCAGGGCCCTGTCAATTTGTTTCTTCGTTTTTATGTACCTCTAAGTAGGCCTAGAGATCCTTCTTTCCTCTGTTTTGCGATCACTCAGTCAAAGCCAGCGTAAAGAGTTAATTGTCGAATATTTAAAAAATATATAATTATTTGTTTCAAAAGTAGCCAAGGGTCTAGTCGACAAAAGTGCAGCCCTTTACAATGCATACCCTTCTCTGAACGCCATCACGCGACAGAATGCGGCTAAAATCACGAGGGATTGTCAATATCGCGTGTCCTTTGTTACATCACTGGTTATTTCAGTGATTTCCCTAGTGACAAGATGCACTGCAGCTGCCTAAGCCACTGTAGTAACTTGAGGGAAGTTTCACTTCATAGCAATGACTGTTGTGTAGGGGAAAAGTAACTTCTAGGAAGATTACGTGACATTTATGTGATTTCTGGCTTCCGCCGCGAAATAGATGAGAACTGCGCTCTTCTGGGCTGTTACGCAGCGAGTAGTGGTAAACACTTGCCTACGTTTCGGGACAACCCCTATATCCCATATTCAAGTCATCAAGATGGAATGGGTAGGTTGTCCTGAAACGTCGGTAAGGAAGTACAACTTCTCGCTGAGTAACAGCCAAGAAGATTGCGGTTCTCACCTACTTAACATCTGATTACAGTGCTTTTATTCGTACATAAAAATAACAGAAATTGAATTCACGGGACACAAAATTTTTCATTGTATTTCTGTGCATGACATAAAGCAATACGCATATGAAACACTGTGTTGATATACATTATGAATCATAACGTATAATACTGAATTATTTGAACATCTTTTGGTATGTGTTCAAGATTTTAATTTTTATAATTTTAAATTCTTTTTTTTTTGTCTTAAACCAGGAGCTTGAAATTTAATCCAACTGTCCTTCGATTCATACTGGTGTGTATATAGTGAAACCTGCCTACAACGGAGAAGCAAGGCACCAAAATATTTTGCTGCAGGCAAGTTCCGTTTCATACAGGTAATTTTTATGTGGATGCTCAGGACTCCAGACCGCCGGGACTGTAAACGTTTTCCGTTAAAGACAGTTTTCAGTTGCTTGCGGGTTCCGTTTGGTCGAGGTTCCTTTACAGACAGGTTTTACTGTAATTTACGAATAAGCACCTTGTATAGAAGTATACGTACTCGTTTATATCAGTCTGGGCCTCAAGTTTTGTCGGTGGACTAATTGAAGTTGAAGAATCTTCAGTAAGCTTATGCCAGTTAACTGCAAGTATTGGCCGCTTCTTGCTGGGATTGCGGGTTTGAATCCAGGCGAAAGCAAGATTGCGTGTAATTTTGGAGTGCTGTGTGTTGTCGGGTAGAGTTCTGTGCATCGGTCTGATTACTCGTCCAGAGCTGTCCTGCCCAGTGTGATATGTTTTTGTGTGATCGTGAAGCCTAGACAGTGAGGAGTGCCTGGCAGACTACCGGCTGTCTCACTAAAAATAATTGACATATGTAATTAACAATTTGTGCTGTATTGTATTTCTCTGAATGTTACTCGATGACGAACCGAAATTTGTTGGTGAATTAAACCTGCTTGTTTTAGAAACAACGTTTCTGAGCTTCGGAGTTCGATTGTATAAATGGTGTTTTCATTGTGTTCGGCTTTTTTAGATATCAGCTTTAGCTCAGTCTGTGTATAGAAGTCTTTAACCCTCAGTACCGGTCATACGCACGAAATTAAATTTTGTTTCTTTGTACCTTCGTGACAGAGAAATCGTGAAGATTAAGAAAGTACATGAAACTTACGTTAGAAATTTAAAAAATTTGTGTAAGTTAGGGAATATTTTGTAGAAATTTTTATGTATTTTACTGTCAGCTTGAATGACGACGGAATCTTAGTTCCGTAGGTCATAAATCCATAAATTTGACAATTTTGATCACGTGGGGTGAATCGTAGCAACGACACGAGTGAGTAACATTGGGACAGGCTTTTCACCGAGGACTCCGGCTTTCCTTTGGCAGCGTCGTTACGTCAACACTTCACACTGCTTCAGCCTGTACCCGGATACCACACCACCCCAGCCAAACCACAACGTAACACCAACACACATCGTACCAGAGCAATACAACCCCATGAAATAACTCAACAAATAAGTCGCAAGCTCTTGAGGATGGATGTATTAACATCCGAAACATGTTGAGCAGTAAATAATGAAATTAAAAAGCAAGTGACATCAAGTTGGTCTCTCTTTATTCAACTATCAAGATGATGCACGGTCCAATAAACATAAGATAATTATATGTCTGTCCACTTTTTACCGTGATTTGCAACAGATATTGGCCGTGTTATAATTATGAATAGTCCCTTCAACCACTGTTAGAGATAAAGCTTCTCCAAAAGTAAGGCATTTATAATTCAAGTATTTTGTGATTTTGCTCTCTGTCGTCCGTTAAGTATTTACCGACTTTTCGGAATATCTTACGGTATTCATCTTCTTGTTCGATGAGTGCTAGGACTGGAACATCTCTTTGAGATCCTCGTATCCAGTCATCATTAGTAATTAAATAAATTCTCACAATACGAGATGTGGATGGCATTTACACCACATTCTTTTCCACTCCTCTGTAACATACGAAGAGAGGGATATTGCGAAGACCTCATATTTTACCACCAGTACCAGGGCTACTCCAGCATCAAATCACTGTAGCTCTTAGCTTTCCCACAGAAGGACAGCAACAGAGCACCGCCTTAATTTTAAATCGGAAAGGATGTTGGAGGAATATGTTACAGAATGTTATAGGCCAGTAATTCGAATTTTCCTGGAAGAACGGTGGGATCTACGAATATTCTCAAGCAGGGATGTGGATTCATGACCGGAAATTGAGTCCAGTAACTTGATTGTCACGGATGATTGCTAACTTAATTACAGTATTGTTCCGTAGGCCAACGGATCGATAGTCTGTAATTATTTGGGGCAATTGCCTCAATTTAATAGATTGCAATATAATTCGATTGTAGAAACCAATCAGCAGTCTAGATCATTTCCTTCTCCATTTCGTTTCAGTAATAGTAACTCCGTTCATATATTGTCTCTTAATTATCACGAGTAAAAATTAATAAGTTTACATTCAAATTATTTAGAATATAAAAATCTGAAGCAAGCTTTTTGTTGAAAGTTTATTGGAAGAAGTGCGAGGGAAAGACGTATGTTATGTAATGTCACAGTCATTTGCTGAAATATACAGCGTCGATGACTAAAGATGGTAATAAGTAGGCCTATATAGTTCAGTGATGGAATGATACTGGTAGGTGTAGGTTCAGATTTTAGAATAACACAAAACTTTATCTAAGTACTACTTTACACGAACAGAATGTAGATACAGCCGAAGTGTGGGAGGGTATCTGGCTTCATACTTTGTTTCACGACACTCTCTCGGCTCTAATTGGCCTCGAGCGTCTCAGTAGATTGCCTGGCTGCAGGTTGCACGCGTCTGGTGTCGGCAGGAGTTTCTCGCTACAGGCCCTAGGGACCACATCAGACTTACATGTTAATGAGTATCACCGAGATTCCCCTAGTGCAAAACACTTAGATCTTAAAGTTGACCACTCACCTGAATCTAGTTTTAAGGTTTGAAAGCCGTGGATCAAAGCCAGCGCAACTTCTTGGCCTGGAGCTGCAACCGTTTACTTTATCTCATTTATATTATACAGGTATGTGGCGTAAATGTTCGGATGTTAGGCCTCAATATAAATTGTGTTTCCAGGCTAATAACTCGGGCCGCGACATCCCTTGAATGAAAGAGGAACAGTACATGTCCCTAAGTGGTGAGACGTTGAATAAGAAATTTTGTGACAACTAGAAGTGAGGTTTAGAAACAAGGAAATTCTCTACTGGTTTGATAATTATCATCTACTCGATTAAAATTGCACCATAAGGTCTTTCATTCAGTCCGACGTGGAGGGTGGGTGCGGACAAAGTACGAAATTTGCTGATGACGTCTGATGACGCTGGTTGTAAGTCATTCGCCATTAATTGGGCATTGTACATCCCCCATAGAGGTATTCAAAACAAAAGCACTTAATTGCAACACTGGAAAGGCCTGCATCACGCTGCCAGATTTGTAATTACAACTTGGGTCTCCATTCACTTTGATTTTCAAATATTTCACATTGAATATTTTAATTTTGGGGGAGCCACGTATTTCTGCCCTAGACTAAACTGCTATGGGAGGGCGTTATTTTGTATTCGTACTTCCATACTCGGTTTATTAAAAAATTTTCAAGTACTAATGTTGTATGTATATGGGAGGGTCATATTGTGTGGCACATTAAGGTTTTACTGCGAGGTTATTTTTAAGATAAATTTGCAACATATGACTCCATGGTAGGGACCAAAATTAATGTCCTTCAAGAAGCTTAATATAAAATTGGGATACGCAGTTTAGTTGGAACTTCTGTATGAACCATAGAGAAGACATGAATTTGCTAAGTCATTATCAATAAAAGTTATTTTGTTCTGACACAGTGACGCCGTGCAGTTTGGTTGTCTATCAGACTGCAGAACATTACGTCTCAGAAGACAGTAAACTTTACGGTCGCCTGTAGGAGAAACTTGTATCACTTCATAAAGTGTTTATTCCATAAAAACCGGACACAAATTCTATTGACTACTTGGAATTGAGTAGTGCACTTTTAATAACTTCCAGGTTTTTAAATTTTGGGCAGGAATTTTTGTAGGCTTATAGCTTTTCTGTTAATGAAAAACTGTTCTTAATGAATGAATATCTACCAATCTACACAGCGCCACATTCCACAAGATAGCTGTTTCCATAGTTGTAACTTGACAACCTCAGTTATAAGTATTGTTTCAAATTCATTAAACCGCATTTGACAATATTGTCTGTCACCGAAAAGGCGTTTATTGGTAGGGTGCACGATTTTGTAGCTCATTTTTTAAACTCCTTTTAGTAAATGGTAGATGTACGACAAAAATGAATTCATTATTGGGGTACGTTCAATAATAAGTTACAATATCGTTGTGAGGTGCAGTGTAACCCTTGTAGTTTCTGTTTTAGGCGCTGAAATATGTTACATAGTGCATGAATCCAACTGTGAAGAGATCTTCCATGAGGACAATTTGATACAACGTAAAATAAAATACTGTTTCATGGGATAAAGGTTTCGTCCATGTTGTATTGGAAATCTTGTTTACAATTACCACACAAATTTCTACTCAATATTATATTTTGATAACAATTCCAAACATAATAATTTACAATTTCTTTGAGACGTGTAAATCTAGTTGATTCACATATCCCAAAATACCACAGTTTAATGGAATAGATTGAGATCACGCTGCAGAAAACATAGATTGTTTACTAAACACGGTTTCTGCTTCATCCTTTAAGGTTTTGAATTTCGTTTTGACATTATTTTACTATACAGAAGGTATAATTTGATTAGGTATAAAGTTTCATTAGTTATTAGAAATCTTCGCCTTCTATTAATAAATAAGTTAGACTTATAGTGTTGCCATTTAAAAAAATAGAATTGATGGGTTGAAAAATATTTTGCATCGATAATGATGTTATATAAAATAGTCCGTTCTGTTTTGTCGTTTATAGTAATTCGTCGCATCTGAGATGCCAGTGTATTTACGCGCAACATCGTGTAGTAAAATAGAGAAGTTTTGAGATTATTTTCATCTCCAATTTTATGTTCTGTCAGTGTGTCAATAATGACGACAGCTTTATTTTATTAAAAAAAAGAGAATTTTGTTTTAGTATCTGTCGAACGTCTGTTGGTAATATGCAATTTTTTTTTATCGAGTCGGTACTGTACTAAATATAATTTGGCTGAATGTAATATGGCTATTCCTCCTCGAATATGATAAAAGAATGACATTTTCATATGCGTAATTCTGTTATGCATCTGTTTTAGAAGCGTGGCACATGGGTTATGGTTAAAAGAAACACAACAGTCCTTCCTGCCAATTTTTTTCAGACATAGGTCTATTTGAAGGAAAATGCAGATTATATAACCACTCCATGTAATTAAGGCTAATGGTAATTTTTGTTTATGATTTAATTATTTTGATGTTCTTTATCTACATGTCTACAAGCGATAAAATAGTGCTTGGCAGATGTTGGTGCAAGATTTCTGGCTTCAGTCGTACTGTTGTTGAGTTCGTCGCTCTTCTGGGATATTGCACTGCGTTGATTGGTAGTTTGTTAGTGATGTTTCGGAACAAGTTATTTGTCCTATTTCAGGGGTCTAGAAGTCCAAGATTTTTCCTGGAATGCTTGAATCTTGAAGATGGGAGAAATGACGTTGTCTTGTAACGTCGGTAAGAAACTGCCAACCTACACAACGCAACATCCCATAAGAAAGAAAACTTTTACTCCGCTGTTCCTGACGCGTACACCGGCATTTCAAATTAAATTGCATTTTTCAGTACAAACAACAGTTTTATTATCATCCTAATTTGTTCGTTCGGTGGGAAATCTTGACGAAACCTTCGTTTTTTAAAACTGTGTTTTATTGTTTCGTACTGTACAATTGTTATTATTTTAATTTTAACTTTATTACACTTTAAATATTCTAACCACCGACACTGTCTTTGCACAAGTAAGATCAATTTCTGTTCATAAATTTGTACGTGTTTTCAATTAAAATATGCTACATAAATTGTGTAGTTCAACAAGGACCCAGTCTCATTTCTTAAATTAGGCCGTGTGACATAAATGCTAATTTTTTGTTCTCCTGTTCGCAAGCTATTTAACTCACATTACTTAGGCAGAGTTCAGTGTAACTCCGTTTTTTATACACGTCCTTAGAAGAAATAATTACAAAATACTAACCAACAGTACGATAAATGCTATAGAACGGCTCGAGGCAACAAAGTTTTCGATTTATTAAGAGATGCGTAGTGTTATCTCATTGGTTCAGTAATTTCTTTGCTATGGTCATATATAGAAGATATATTGGCCTATATATATATATATATTCATGTCTGTATTGTTCTTCGCGTACGTTTCAAAACGTAATTTAATGCTAAATTCCATCGCTGATCACAAACCTGTAGAAATTCGTAAGACCTAAGTCTGGCCTGATATATAAGAAAATGATTTCTTTTCCTCTTAACGTGGCAAGTTCCCCATTTATTTTATTGCATATTTTCCTGTTTCTTGCTTATTACGTAGTTTATTTGAGGCATAAGTGTGTGTGTGTTTGTGTGTAATTTTGCAGTTTCTTCTTTGAATGTGGCTAAACACTAACCCACACTTCAGGCAAATTAACATTCAGTAAAATGGTTTGTAAAATTCTGTAACGGAAATATGATATGATATGATATGATATATTTGTTAACTGCAGTTGGGCTGACACACGGTGGCAGTAGTACAGTACACATTTACACACAAACTATACACAGAATAACAAAATGAAACAGAATAAACAGAGCAGAACATATATATCAATAGGAATAATTAACATAACAATAAGATTTCATAAACATAACAACAAAAATCCATAATTTACGAAATTAAACAGAAGCATATAAAATAAAATGATAAAAAATAGAACCAAAAGAATGTGATAAAAGAAAGAGCCATACTGATTATTAGATACGAAAGAATAACCGTGTAATGTTACGGAACTACGTAAAGCGGTTATTTGTGGTGTCAGAGTCGCAGCTGTGCAGAGGGGACGTTATTTCGAAATTACGGGCTGATATTTCTTTACAGCCATTATACTCTGATAATTAAATTATACAAAATTGGCTAGTAGTTATAATTTTAATCATGTTAAATTAGAAAATTTGAATGATATTTTGGACAGGGGAAAACCTGATGACAATTTTGTGGTTTCTTACAATGTTGTGTCAAAATTCATATCTTTCCACAAGCATCCTTTGTCCACCGTTCCCTGTTTAAAATAAGAATTATTCTGTTCCATATTTATTTAAAAGCCGGGAAGATGGGGGGAAAAAAAACAGCACTGAGTCTATCCAAATCTGAGGCTAATGACACTTAAACCATTTTTTGACGTTTTGCTGACCGTGCATCTCAGTATATTTATCTCAGTATTTAAGGAACTTGATGCACAAAATTTGTTTCACAATAAGTTTTATTTCATGTCTCTACATGTTTCGAGCACATATGCTCATCATTAGGAGGTCAAAATTGCATTACACAGCCTCTGGTATCATCACACGTATAGGTGTGATGATACCAGAGGCTGTGTAATGCAATTTTGACCTCTGATGATGAGCATATGTGCTCGAAACATGTAGAGACATGAAATAAAACTTATTGTGAAACAAATTTTGTGCGTCAAGTTGGTTAAATACTGAGATAAAAAACTGAAACCAGTGTTGCCTAACGACAGACTTGGCGTTTTTGGGTCACATGCAAGCGTTTTTCTCACAATATTAAAAAAATTTAGCACATATAAAATTTTAACTATCAGAACAGCATGAACGTTCATGCTTTTATGCACGAAGGCGAGATCCACAGCACAGAAACGTACACACTAATTTACACACACACACACACACACACACACACACACCTTTACAATCAGATGGTTGTAGCTTGTTTTCATGTAATGCTAGATCTAATCGAAAATCCTCGTTTTGAGGGGTGGTATAATGGTGATAAAACTAACAAAATAAAGTATTTTATAGTCATTTCGTCGGTCGCCTCGTGCCGGTCTGTATATGTTGGTTACGTAGCAACAAAATGGAAAGGGAACAGTGGCAACAGTGTACAATAATGGACACATAAAGAAGGTTACAAAAATTGTATACATCATCACGGACACTTTGTTGCAATTATGCAAAGAAAATAAAATTATTAATTATTTCGACTGCAAGTGGCTTTATTTCGAATTAATGTTTTCAGGCTGAAGGTTTCGGAAGTGTTATATTTGTTTGTTTTTCTGTACATTTAGAATCTGTAATTTTATTCAAAGACGCATGGACAGAGAATCAAATTATATGTTAGTATTTGATTATGACTTGGGAGCGGGATTGAATCGAAACCAAAGTTTAATGCTCCGATCGTTTTCCTATGCCAAAATCGTACATTGGGAGTCGTTTGCCGAGGCCAAAGTTGAAAGGTCTACGGACTATCCTCTCAAACTCTTCAACATCTTCAGTTTCTTCATCGCCGTCAAGTGTTGATGCTTCCGAATCATACGCTCGTTTGCCTAGGCCGAATGCGTAATGAAGACTTCTCTTTACTCTTTCCCCAGAATGATGTGAACTTTCAGCAGTCCCGTTCTTCCTGCTTTCATCGATGTGCTTTGTGTCCTTTTCTCTTTCTTCATTTCTGATGGCCTCAAGTTCGCCGGGAGCCACCTCACGCTTTCCCAGACCAAAAGCAAATCTGTGTCCTTGGGGCGATCGCTTGTCGTCCTCAGCAATATCTTCTTCATATTCGTCCCAGTCAGATTCTTCAGACCGTTTTCCAAGGCCGAAATTAAAACGACTTCCAGACTGTCTTCCGTTATTAACAGGCCTTTTCCCCAGTCCAAAGGAGAAGAGCCGCCCTTCACCACGTTTACCAAGTCCGAAACTGTACAAAGAACCTCCTCTTTTTCCAAGACCAAATCCATAAAGTTGCTGAATACCTGAAGATGGACTTCGCTTTCCAAGTCCGAAACTGTAAGGTTTGGCCCTTTTTCCTAAACCAAACGAGTAGAGCCTTTCACGTTTTTCCGGAAGATCAACATCGAAGTCCTCGAGATCCGCCTCGTCATCAGTTAGATCTTCGTCTTCTTGAATATAATCATCGTAGTCCCGTTTTCCGAGGCCAAATGAATACAGCCTTCCGTCAGCTCCCGCTCGCTTTCCAAGTCCAAAACCATACATCTTGCTTCTCTTTCCCAGGCCGAAATTATAAACAGGCAGTCGTTTGTATTCAGATACGTAGCTGTACGCTCGCTTCCCCAGGCCGAAGTCGTACAATCTTTTCACGAAGTCCAGTTCGGTGTTATCGACTGCAGATGGTTCTTCATTGTGAGCTACAAGACCCACGCCACTTCCTGACCTGGATGGAGATTCTTCAGGTGCCCCGTGCGACCCAGAATTTGGTGGTACTGTGCCAAGTGTCAGCACGCTGAGTTGCAGCAGTAGGACACATATGAATACCAGCTGGGTGTACTCCGAACATGGCTGCAGACCAGGCATTGCTCTCTGCAATCAGAGAAAACAGACGACCTGCATTAGTTTTATGGATGTAGAGTGTTATGCGCTTTATACACCTACACGTCAAGCGGTGTTGTTTGATAGTTTGGTTCGCTCCAGAAACCATAGTGCTCTCACGAAAAATTGTATATAATTTTAAAAATTCCAGCGTGTACTTTTTACAGTGTTTCGAGAGAATGAACAGTGAATTAATTTTCGATTTATTACATATGTACCAAACAATTCATACTGTGATATCTTTAATACGAGTACATAACAGGAAATAAAGAGCGTAAATAGACAAAATCTTCTATCTCTGAAGCCAGACTGAAAGACTTTTAAATATTACTGTCTAGTAACAGCCATGAAGTAATATTAAGTCTTGTTACTGGTGGCCATTATGGTGACTTTATTTCACAGAAGGAGAGTAATAATGGATAAATCCCTGTTTGACATACGCAAAATTTATACTCGTGTTACTTTCCGCATTATTCATTTGTGTAACAAACTCTGGAAGCAGGGTTCATTTTGAAAGGCTAACAAATTTTAGGTTAGTGAAAAAATTCCTTATATTTTGCGTCAGGTTCATTACGTGTTCACAAAAGCTCCACAGTCTCTCCTGTTCTGAACCAAGTGAACTAGTCCACGACCTCCAGTCAAATTTTATGAATACCTTTTGTAATATTACATTCCCATTTACGCCCAGTTTTTTTAAGCGGTTATTTCCTTGAGGTTTTCTTACCAAACATATATATGCATTACTTTGTCCTTTCTTGCAACGCCCCTTCCCCCCACCAATATACGGACATGCTGTTATAGGTTGTTAGGAAACTCTTTCCTCATAAAATAAAAAATTGCAAAGTAAACTTCATGATACAAGGAATAAAGCAGAACGTGGTCAATAACGAAGTTATTGCAGGCTGTACTCTTAACTGCAGTTTTGCATGAATTGGGTATGCATACATTTCAGAACTAGCGTCTAAGCTTCGGCCAAATCGAAGCAGTCATTCCTCTGGCAGTATAACAAATAATTTTCCGGATTTCGAACACTTCCGTCTACTGGAGCAGGGATATGCACACCATCTGTGGCACCCTGACAGGTGCTACAGACACTCCGCTTCTATTTTCCGGTTAATTAATCTGCACCTACTCTGTGGCAATATTGATTTGTCTTCTATTCTCCTTTCGTTATAACGCAACACTCAGTTATATATTACGCAAGTTTACAGTAATTTTGGCAAATTACAGGGTGATTAAAAGAGATGGACTCAATTTCGTACGTAATTTACTGTTCAGTTGAATCCATCTGTTTGAATCACTCTGTATTTGTTGCGTACCTTAAGAGTTTATCGTATAAAGGGTCCAGGTCCAACATGTCTTTGCTTAGTGACCTTTGATGACGAGGGTAAGGGAAGGACCGGAAGCTGTACAGACCACTGTAGGTGTCTGCTGAGAGTTTGTTGGTGTAACGGTCAGTCTTGACCACAGATCATACGTCTTGACTGAGAGTATGTTCGGGTTTACGGTTCCTCCCAACAAGAAATCAAGAAGTTTCCTTTAACTTAATACACGACCGCCTCCAAAACTTTTGCTCATCGTGTGTGATCAATAGTTTGTGCAACAAAGTTAAAAACAGAGTCATTAAATAAATTACAGTTTCCATGTGGAAGTCATTGTTGTTCTTTTTCTGGTCTTTTTCGACTTTTTCCTCTTTCCTTCTTTCTTACATCAGTTTCAGGATTTCTGTGTTAGTACTATCGTCCGAGGTTTTCTTCTGCCCCTTTTATGTAGCTTTTCCCTCTCGAAATTCGTTAACCATCATACTTAAGGATATGTTTAATTTGCCTTTTTATAATGCAATATATGTTCTAAAATGATCAGGTATTAAGCATCCGCGTTACTTTTAATTACGTCATGAAGCATGTAATGTTATTAATAGACCTAACATCATCATTTGGTCCAGGGTCGAATCGTCACACCTATAGGTGTGATGACACCAGAGGCTTCGTAATGCAATTTTGACCTCCTGATGATGAGCGCATAGTGCTCGAAACATGTAGGGGCACGAAATAAACTTATTGTAAAACAAAAAGTTTGTGCATCAAGTTGGTTAAAAACTGAGATAAATATATTGAGCTGCACTGTCAAAAACTGGTCAGAGTATCTTATTCCCGATCTGCCCTGTCGCCATGTATCTGACGTTGATTGGTAAGTTGCTAATAGTGCCGATACAAGTGCAAAGTTTGAGAATATCGGTTGAGATGATAAGAATCTTAGTAATGAGTTGGAAAATGGGTCGTGATATATTTTACGTTACTCTTCTTGAAGCAGCTCACTGCATATAACAGACTTGGAATTAGATAAAATAGTGTGTTTCGTCACGACAGGTTTCTTAAATGTACTGAACTTCTTAAAATAGATTTTAATTATCAACATTTGAAAAAATACATGGTCACTCGCATCCTCCGGAGAAAGGAGCTACTCCATGCCGTTTTGTGGGTTACAGGCTCCAAATGGAAGCTTGTGTAATTGAACTCTGCCTTCAGTGGTAAGAGGCCTTCGTCTAATAACCGTGTTTCGTACCACGTATTAAGACATTAGACGTCTTGTCATTTGAGGCAACATTACAGAGCTTTTCTGTTACTTTGTCGCCCTTAGGCTGTCTCTAATATGGTTATATTAGACGAAATCCTGTCATCTTGGGTGCATTACGTCACGTCAAACTGTTCTGGCAGATGTTTGCACGACTGCAAAATTAGTGGTGGAGGAGTGGGTGTACTATTGGACCGTCTTAGGATAATTGTCATCAACAGTCCTCGATCCAGCTGGGACTGAATTTAAAAGAAAAAAAGCGATCGGCTAAGTCATGCCCGCTGAACCCGTAGCTCGCCAGCAAAATGTTGCCCTTGGAGACGTTTGAAATAACAAAATAATCTTTCTTCTTACGCCCGGAACGCTGACCTCCATAGAGACCTCAAAATGGAAATGGTGACGGCGGAAATTAGAAGGTTCGCTAGGAAGCATGAGGAGAGGCTCCTCCATCACGACAATGTCGAAGCAATCCAGCTGCTCGACAGTAGTGAGTTACAAAGCAGGCTTAAAAGAACAAAACCATTTGAGTTGGTATCATGACCACAAAACTCCGAACATAAGACAGTGTAACACACCCACACAACAGCCAATAGTGCCTGGTAAACTAACCCACGTTGCAAGTGCAGTTATTACCGTCAACACTGGCCCGATGATACGTGAGCACACAAACTGGACGGTCTGAAACGCGGGGCGACGCCTGCAGCAAGTCACTTTAGCAACTTAGGACGGAATAGAATAACTTGTTAGTCTAGTGACTAGGTGTTATTGTGGGGAGAGAAAAAAAAAACTCTCTTCTTGGCAAAGCAGAAATACAACGTCGCAGGGACTTTGAAAATTTATGAGCCATTAGCTTATGGAATCATATATGACATTACTTACTTACTTACTTACTCCACGGTGCAGAGTCTTTCTTGAGCAGCTAACTGGTTTGCAGCTAGTCAAGAAATTCCCCGCATTTCACGGAACCCCAAGGTTCATTACCGCACTCACAAGCGTCCGCCACCTGTCTCTATCCTTGACTAGCCCAATCCAGTCCATATACCCACATCCCAACTCCTGGAGATCCATCTTAATATTATCCACACATCTACGCCTAGGTCTCTCCAGTGGTCTCTTTCCCTCCGGTTTCCCCACCAAGATCGTATACACCCCCCTCTCCTCACTCATACGCGCCACATGCCCAGCCCATCTCGTTATCATATATGACATTACTAAATAAATTAGTAATCTTACATGACATTACTAATTTATCTTGAATGTACGTGCTAAAATAAAGAGGCCTTAGCCTTGGTCGTGACATGTATGTTCTATAAATGTTACCTGTTATTATCATCATGTTTGATTACACATGGTTTATGGAAATATACAAGGTAAAATAATACATATAATTATAGTGTATTTCCTTACTCTTCATTATATGTATGGAATTTAATGTTGCCCGCACACAGACCGCATTTGGTCAAGTTGTCCGCACCCCATAAAACTTAGAGCGAGCCTGGCTTAGGCACTGAATGATATGGGTTGCCACTTCTCACGGACATTTATGATCATCGATTTCAAATAACAGTTGTTCACAGGTCAACACGTGTATGAGGCACGAGTTTAAAACACGTCTCAGTCCTAACCTCGGAACTGGGTGGTGGGGAATGTAAGCTTCATGGTCTGATAGAATTATCAACTTGTAAATAGCTCCACATAGCCGCTGTGGAGAAATGGTTCATTCAGAGCTCTTCATGTTACAAATCCTCATTTTTGCGATAATGGGATCCAGCCCCTAACAATATTTAGAATCCTAGGTAGAAGATCGACTTTTCTTCGCAGATGTCGTTGTAGTTTTGCTCAGCTTTTCGCTACAGATCGGTTGCAATAAAGTCGTATCATTATGCACCGTTACCATCGTATGTCTTCATGTGTCATCGGCACTTCAGGAGCCGCACTTTAGGAGCAGCTTAGGCAGGAGCCGTGAATTAATAAAATAAAACATTTGTATTTATTTGATATATGATATGATACGATACGTTATGATATGATATATATTATGATATGATATGATATATTTGTTAACTGGAATTGGGCAGCCACCCGATGGCAGTAGTACAGTACACATTTAAACAGACAGACACACACACACACACACACACACACACACACACACACACACACACACAGAACAACACAAAACAAACAATACATAGAGCAACAAAAAAATTTGATGCTCCTTATTTCTGTTCAACTAGAAGAGGTTTGCTTCAGGTAGTTATGAACCTGCTTTGGTTAGAAAATACTTTTAAATGCTATTGACGGCCATACAATTGTGCATGTAAACTGTCGGAATACCATTTTTACATTCAAATTGCACGAGCCCCTTTGTGGCACTCGAGAGCTAGAGTACATGCAGTGTATGCACCATCTCAAATGCTGTGTGCGCTTACGTGTTTCTTAATTGTGGAGACCCATGTTAATTCATGGGTGAAGTGGTACTGGAGCAGCTTTGTGTTTCAGTTCTGTGCCACACACGTTCCATCAGTCACCATCAGTCACCATCCATTTAACATCAGAAGACCATTACACGGTCACAAGCTACTCCATAGTTACACCTTCAGCTGTGTTCTGATAGTTGTCTGAACTGTACACGAAGTGCGTGCTTTAATTAAACCGCTACAGACGTAATAAGACCCCTTGTTGCTCTTGCAATCCAAAAGTGATATTTTTCCCTTTTGAAACTGTCTTCGTGATGTATGAAGTAAGTACGAGAAATTACATACATAATGATGTTCCTTGTCATGTAACCCACCCACAAAGGGTGTGGCACAGATAATTCGTTTCATATTTGGTGGCTGGGAAGAGATGGTCATAGCATATGGCGTCATGTGTGGGAGAGAAAATAAACTCCTGCAAGGTTTTAGTGCGGGAACCTGACGGAAAGAGACTATCTGGAAGACCTAAGCATATACGGAAGGATTACCTTGTTCACAAAAACCAGTCATTAAGTCTACAACGTAACCCGAGCCTTTGCGAATCATGACGTTTGAGGTTGCCAGAACTGATTAGTAAGAATGTTGTCTCATGAGATGCGATGTTGTGTAGTCTGGTAGTATGTCAACCTTTAGAAGCAACGTCCACCTCCCTGTTCAGTTCGACATATCTTCTGCCAGCACGCTTCTCCGAAACATTGTTAAATTTACACCAAACTTCACGGAATTAATCTAGATACGACAGCATTTTACAGTTTAATCCGATCGAGATTCCATCAGATTACTTCTGCAGGACCATCTTCATGTGGTCTTTCCTTCTAGGGCAGAGTCTCTTTTTTTAGGTATTCCAGTCAAAACAATTATATTCATTTCTCATTTGTAGCGGACTGTGTCATATTCCGCTTTGTTTCTTTCGATTGATCTATCGTGTTAGTGATATTACACTGTCTATAAATTCTGGGGCCTCTCATGACGCAATTTTCCCCAGAAATTTACTCTGACAGCACTTCAATTCTGCGCTGTGTCCTTAGATCTCATGCAGTACAATTGCTAATTATAATGGGACTTATACGAAGATTCGAGGCTTCTGGGCCTCGGCAGTTTGTCACTGGGCAAGTAACTGCCGACTTATCGAAAGATGGCATTGCTTTCTACACTTCGGAAACACTCACCCAGCGACACACCGTCATATCGGAGAACAGCTGTCTTCAGGAACACCGCTGAGAGGACCTCAAATATCGCAGAACTTTAACGAGTTTATCCATGAATTTTTCAAAAGTTGTTCTATTTAAAAGCACTTTCCTTAATTAATGATGGTTACGATTTTATGACTGTTCATTGCGCAAAGGCAATTTCTCCAGAGACTGTACAGTCCAAGCTTTGTTACGCGCTGAATACGGTTCGTTTGCTAACCATTACATGTCTTCCCACGCCTGTGTATTTTCAGTACGTTCTCAGATATCACAAAGACAAGCTGCCATGAATTTTATCGAATATACATAATGCTACCTACCAAAACAGGTCATCGACAGAGGCGTGGTTTTGTAGGAAACAGAGCTAAGTGATGGACTATATATATAGCAGAGTTCTTCATGAGAAGCTGATGATTAGTCAGCTAATTTATAATTTTCCCTCATTTTACCGAACAAGAAATTTCGTTACTGCATTCTTGCGAGCCTGCCACTAGCCCATATTTGAGCTAGATGAATCCATTCCCCGTCATTATGTCCCGTTCTTTAACATCCATTTTAGTATTATCTCCACGTATACACATAGATCTTAAAAATGGTACGTGCATTTAGGATTCCTAACCAATATACTGTTTGTATTTCTATTTTTCCTGATACAGGCCACATGCAGCGTTCTTCTCAATCTCCGTGATTTGATGAGGAACACAAGTCCTGATGCTACTGAATAAGCAGTTTCATCCGACTCACCATCACTTCCTCCCTCTTTGGGTCAAACGCCGTTCTCAATACCGTCGACTCGTAAATCCTCAGCCTATGTTTTTTCCCTTGACGCCTAATGTCAACTATAGTGGTCGTACCGCACCGCTAACCTCTAAAGTTGCATTTTATATATTTATTCAACAAATATAAGTACTGAATATTTTAAACATGGTGTATACTCTCCGTTTATTTCTCTTAAAAATGCAGTTTGTTTCATAATTCTAACATATTTGGTTCCTGTATTATTCACATTTTACATATAGGATGTGCTAAAATTAAAAAAATAATTCCGGCGCCAGAAGGTTAATATCAGACAAATCGTTTCGCATCCGTATAAAATAACACGAAAAAATAAAAGAGACTCTGGTAAACCATGTAATATTTGGTGTCGCTAATAAATTATATTTCTGGGTACGTGAGACCAAACTTTGTCGCGCTATAACATTTCAACTCTAATTAATACGCAAGATTGGTCCAGAATATACCATTATGAGGGTTCAAGTAAGCCAGGAGGGCTTGAAATTAAATGATACACATGAGCTTCTAGTTCATGCTGATGTTTTTCAGATACTGGGCGGAAGTGTTCATAGTATAAAGAAAAACACAGAAGCTTTAATAGTTGCAGGTAAGGAGATTGGTCGAGAAGTAAATGCTGAGAAAACTAAGTACATGGTCATGTCTCGAGATAAGAATGCAGGACAAAATCACAATATAAAAATTGATAATAAATCATTTGAAAGGGTGTAAGAGTTCGGGGAACAAGCCTGACGTATCAAAATTCCATTCAGGAAGAAATTAAGAACAGACTGAAGTCGGGGAATGCCTATTATCCTTCGGTGCAGAATCTTTTTTCTTCCATTTTGTTATCAAAAAATAAAAATATTAAGATATACGGAACCATAATTTTGCCTGTTTTTTGTATGGGTGTGAAAATTGGTCGCTCACATTGAGGAAGGAACGTAGACTAAGGGTGTAGGAGAATAAGGTGCTGAGGAGAATATTTGGGCCTAGGAGGGACGAGGTAAGAGTTGAGTGAAGAAAACTACATAATGGGGAGCTTAATGAGCTGTACTCATCACCAAATATTACTAAGGTGACCAAATCAAAAATAATGAAGAAGGTAGGGCACGTGACACGTACTGGGAGAGGAGAGGGTTTTGGTTGGGAAACCTGAGGGAAAGAGACCACTTGGAAGACGCAGACGTAGATGGGAGGATAATATTAGAATTTATCTTCAGGAAGTGGGATGGAGGGCATGGACTGGATTGATCTGGCTGAGAATATGGACGGGTGGCGGGCTGTTTTGAATGCGGTAATGAACTTTCGGGTCCATAAAATGCGGGGATTTCTTGACTAACTGCGAACCTGTTAGCTTCTCGAGAAGAACTGTGCTCCAAAGAGCTAGTTATTTATTAAAATGTAGCAAAATAAACAAGTACACTATTTAAAAGTGAGCACATGATCATTCATTCTATATTTTTCTCCTACACTATCGTTAGCCACGCCGTACGGCCAATGTGAGAAGATACCAGTCTCTGTTGCAAAACTACACAACGCGTGGATCCAGCAAACATTCGGTTTATTTGTCCATTATGCTTGTTAAATACACACAAAATAAAAATATGTGTACTGTAATCCACGTGTTATGTGCTACATTGTGCAAGAAAACTGATAAAGTTAAATATTTTTCTCAAGTTATGGTGGGGGTTATATTAATGTTTCTTCGATACAAACCAAATTAATCCTTTCTTTAGCTTTCGCTGTGCAGGACATGAAACGTAACGTGGAGCCCGGTCATAAATGCGTTGCTGCGTGGTAACCAAAGACGCCGCTTACTCTGCAGCTCTCAGTACCACGTTAAGAAACAACTCTCTCTCTCTCTCTCTCTCTGAGCTAATGACAAGCATGATACACATTTACTGACTCTTTATGAAAATAGCTATGTAGAATAACAATTGTTACCTTACAATTATGCGCTCATTTTATGCATTTCGTTCAAGTCACGCAGAAAAGAAACAGCTAAAACTTTCCCATTAATTTTTGTTGAACTAAATATGTTTCACTACTAAAATTTTACTCACGTCTCCAACAGAGTTTTGCGTGACGTTTATATTGAGAATTACGGTGTAAATACATAGTGATTTATCCAAATGTTATGATATTTGAGCCTCATATCAATTTCCTGAGGTTAGCATGCACGGTCTTTTCGCATCTTCGGCTGACGCCCTCCTGTGTCCACTGCGATCCCACCCTCTGTTTGTTGCTGCTCCTAATGGTGTCGATTTCCTCACTACCTCACCAGGTAAACAGTTCCGCGATACCTGGTTGGTACACCTTCCGCTTAAACAATCGATCACTAAATAAGCCTGTCATTAAAAGCCCATTTTACCAACGATGTCGTAGGCACACCAGCACACTGGCGCACTACCTATCTTAGGTCATTAGGAACCGGTGTATCTCCGGAATTCATCCACACGAATTAGGAAACTGAGAATAAATTCATATCGCATGAGGTTTTGTTTCGAGAGAGCATGTTAATCCTTTTGTAATTGTGCACCAGTCTGACACGCAAGCAGTAATCCATATACGTGGATCTCTTAATGATTTAGAAATATATCTGGAACAGACATTTTCTTCCGTCTGTTAACCGTCATACTTGTTTGTTAATTTCAACAATACACAAAATAAAACAAGAGAGGAAAAGTACGTATAACGTACCATTAAGGTGCGTATTACATATTCTGTGTTTGTGTTTGTGTGTGTGTATGTGTGTGTGTGTGTGTGTGTGTGTGTGTGTGCCCTTAGGTATCCAGCCTGCAATGCGATGCGCCATAAAGACATCTATGGCCTGTCCGGATGTACAATATTTTTCCACATTTTCTCAACTGCACGATTTTCGAAAAAAAAAAAAAAAGCTATTAAA
>Ga0123352_10003785_pt1 | contig 22038 bp, 21 predicted proteins | sample TergutLab28metaG_FD_89700 | JGI IMG/M metagenome (GOLD analysis project Ga0123352, IMG submission 89700) | Labiotermes labralis P1 segment gut microbial communities from Petit-Saut dam, French Guiana - Lab288 P1 | ecosystem: Host-associated > Arthropoda: Insects > Digestive system > Gut ...
CGGTGGTCTTTCCTATGATTGCTTTGTTCGTTTTTCTAATAATCAACAAAAAATGGAGAAAAGTAGTGCTTTTTCTTCCAATTTCTGCTATACTATTCTTTGGCGTACAAACAGGTGTGAAGGCAATAATCGCTCAAGATCCTGCATTTACCGCACAAGCCAATAAACGCTATAATCTCCCTATGATGCATTGGATTACTATGTCTATGTCTCCAATCAATCAATATGGGGGGTTCAATCCTCAGATTTTAGAATATTCTCTATCATTTTCAGATAAAGCTTCAAAAGCAGAAGCAGACAAAGCCCTTCTTATTAAGAACTTGAAAGAAATGGGACCTCTAGGAATTGGGAAGCAACTCTGGCGTAAGATTTCATATACATGGGTAAATGGAGATATGAGTGATTTCTTTTATACTTATCGTCATTCCAATCCCTTTGTCTTCAGGTATTTTGACTGGACAGCATTTAATAGCAATGAAGGAAATATCACGGGCTGGCTCTTGGTAAAAGGAGCACAGATCCTATATTGGATGGCTATAGCTCCCCTCATGTTCTGGCAATTAGGAAAACATGTCTTTCGACCAAAAAATTGGAAATCAGATTGGTTCATTCCAGCTCTCTCTATGTTTGGTTTGACAGTATTTCTACTAATTTGGGAAGCAAATTCCAGGTATTTATATAATTTTTCACCCATTATTCTCATGCTTGCAAGCAAGGGACTGATGGATATTACAAGTAAAAAAACAAAGGAAAACAATCATGCAGTTTCTGAATAAAGCTTTAGGAAATGTATTATTGGTGCTCTTTTCAGGGGCATTCCTTTTTATGCTCCTTGAGCCTTTTACTGATGTAGGTTTTGTTGAGCCACTTTCAGTTGTCATACTGGCTGTAGGGTTTTTCTTTGGTCTGCGATGGATTTATCGCAAGTTAGAAGAAATGACAGCGACAAGAATGAAGGTTTTGATTCTTATCGCTTTTGTTCTTTTTATAGCTCTTCAGATTTTGGTTCAAAGTACCATGCACGTTCAAGTTTTTGGGGATCCGTGGCATATTCACGCACAGGCAGTGCGTATGGTAGCAGGGGATAAAACATGGGATTTATGGATACAGCAATACCCGAATCTAGTCCCACTTGTCGGACTCGATATGATTCTTTTGCAAATTGCAGATTTTCTTCATATCAATTACTTTATTGTATTCTATGGGTTTAATATCCTTATCAACACATTGTTGTGGGGAGTTACAGTCAAGTTTTTATGGAATAAGAAAAAAGAATTTGCAGGGCTGGCTACTCTAGTCATATTGATATTGCCGTCATCTTACAGCTTTTTAGTCAATGTAGGCTATTCGGATGGGATTGCTATGCTTTCACTTGTCTTTCTCGTTCTTATCTTTGATCGTGCCAATCACAAAGGGAAATTGTCCATTCTGCAAATGTTTTTTGTCGCAGCAACCTTTACTTTTGCTTATATGACACGTCCTAATACGGTCATTCTATTCATTGCCTTATTTATCATTGGAATTTATACCTATACACAACGCAAAAAATATGGCAAGCTTTGGAAAATTTGCTTGCAGTTTTTCCTTGCTTGTGTGGTTGGGATAGTTATATCTACTTTAGCAAGTAGAGGAATTGCTCATTTGCTTCATTATGATCTGCATAACTCCTACGTATTCCCCGTCTGGAATTGGATTTATGAAGGACTTAATCTGTCCTCTGTAGGTCAATACACACGTGCGGACAGATACTATACATTGAATCATACAGGATTTGCGACAGCAGCAGCTGCAGACAAAGCAGGAATAGTATGGAGATTACAGCATTATGGTGTACACCTCCCATCTCTCTGGTTAGGGAAATTCACTACCCTTTGGTCATGTGGGACATTTGCGACAGGAACAGATTACACTGTACCATCTTGGACGTATAACTGGTCTTATGCACCGGGTTGGTTGATTCATAATATTGGTGCAATCGGAATCTTCTCACAGGTCTATTCAAAAGCTCTAGTTGCTGTCCTTCTCTTTGCCATAGTTTATAGCCTATGGAAGAAAAAGAAAGATCTCATGTCATCTTATGGTTTCGTTCTATTGATTATTATAGGAATTACGCTCTTTCATACGCTCTTATGGGAAGTGAAGCCCCGTTATCAATTCATGACCTTCGCTCTACTCATCATCGCAGCAGTGTGGTCTTCAAAAGACATTTTCTCTAAAGCAGCAGAGTTTAAGGTATCGGACAAGAGTAAGAAAATATTGAAGATTGCACTCCCTCTTCTGGCAGTAATATCCCTTGGGCTTATGGGGACAGTCATGCAATCTCAATCTTCTCAAAAGATCATTGTCAATACTCAGGCACATCCAACGAATGATTTTGGTTATACTTATAATGATGTCATGCTCAAAGAAGGCGAACAACTTTCTCAGCAATTTGACCTATCTACAGCAGCCAATCGCATTGACTGGCAGACTGCTACGTCAGGACCACTCAACATAAAAATTGTCAAAATCAATGCTGATGGTTCTGATAAAGTGATGGATAGTCGTACATTGATTACTTATGGTACAGCTTCAGGTACAACGTCACAGAAAATATATGTGGATCTACCTGCTGGACATTACCGATTCCTTCTGACTAATGATACACCCAAAGAAGTGATGGTAGATGCTATGACTAGCATGAAAGATTTAGACTATCCACACATGATAGACTATCAAGATGGACGCAAAGGTTCATTTGAATTCTCTATTGTCAACACACATAATGTGAGTAGGTATCCTGTTGGCTTCATCGTGACCATGGCGATACTATTCATTCTCATCTATCTGACCATCTTCAAATTCTTATTATGAAAATAATTTTGAGACAAATCGTTTTACTTTTTATCATTGCATTAGCAGTCTTTGTCATTGTTGACAAGGACTCTTTTCTCTATTCTCAGCCTGTAGGACTGATTACACAGGTTAAAGAAGTCAGTCAGACAGCAACTAAAGATGATTTCAACAATCAAGACAAGCAAATCACACAAGAAGTCACAATCAAGATACTTAACGGACATGAAAAAAATCAAGAGACAACAATAGATAATCAAGTCGCTCAATCACAAGTAACAGGGCAAGTTTATCAAAGAGGACAAAAAGTCCTCTTAGGAAAGTCTAATGGGCAATACAATATCCTGACACAGAAGCGAGATGCTTTAGTCGCTGGACTTATAACATTATTTATAGGATTGTGTTTAATTTTCATGCGAAGACGAAGCACAATCATGCTTGCTCTATCTTTAATGCTTAATCTTGGATTCTTTGTGAGTGCAGTAATCATGCAAGTGGATTTTTCTAGCTTAAATATTATTCTTGTTTTTTCTCTCTTAGCTATGATTTTTGCAATAGTTTCCTTGCTTTTCACATTAGGAAAAACACGTCAAATGTTCTACACTCTGATGACAACGCTCTTGTCAGTGGGAATAACTTTTCTAATTGTGCTTGGCATTTTAGGATTGACAGGGAATTCAGGTATTCATTTTGAGTATATGAATTATGTCAGTCATGACCCCCGTTATTTCTTCTATGTGGGGGCGATTATATCTGTCTTAGGTGCTATTATGGATGGTACCGGGGACATTGTTGCAGGAATGTTTGGTGTTCATCGTCAAAATCAAGTCCAACACTATGTGATGATAGAGAAAGAATATTTCAAATCGGGGCTTTCTATAGGTCAAGAAATTATAGGAACCTTGATAAATGTTCTTTTCATGATTTTCATGGCAGAAACATTTCCTATTGCTATTCTTCTTTTGAGAAATAATAATAATTGGTCATATATTGGAACCATTGCATTGAATCTGGGCTTACTACAAACCCTTATCTCAGCCATTGGAATAGTCATCGCCATTCCAGTAACGGCAGGATTTGTCAGTATTATGTTTGGAAAATCAAAGAAGGAGGTAGTGTAGTGAACAGTTTACTCATTTTATTTATTTTTCTCCTTCTACTGATTATTGCTGTTTCGGGTAAGGCAGGATTAAAGAGTATCATCGGGTTAATCAGTAATTTTATAGTGATCATTCTTCTTTTACTTTTACTTGCTCTAGGGTTGAATGCTTATTTGGCACTCTTGATTTTTGTGCCGTTAATACTGGCTCTTACCATCTTCACTTCATCAGATCACAGAGAGGTGACCTATTTGGCATTTAAGTCAAGCTTGATTATAGTGGGGGCACTCTTTTTACTCGCTGTTCTTGTTCAATATTTGGGGAATTTGCAAGGATTCACTGCTGAAAATATCAGTGAGTTAGAAGGGCTTTCCACATCAATAGGTGTGAATTTTGCCAATATTATGATTGTTGTCATGATAGTCTCTCTTCTAGGAGCAGTAGCAGAAGCCAGTATGGCATTTTTGTCCAGTCTATCAGAAGTCATGGAACAAGATAGAAAAATGACATTAGAGCACTTTCAAGCTCAACGTCAAATCATCTCACAACAAATCTTAGGAACTGCTGTCAATACTCTCTTTTTTGGAATGCTAGGAACCTCGGTAGCTCTCGTTCTTTGGCTGATAAAATATCACGAGAGCTTGGCTCAAATCCTTAACTCTAAATTACTGGTTGCAGATATAGCTACCATGCTGTTAGGGATGATTGGAATATTACTGATTATCTGGCTTTCAGGACATTATTTAGAGAAAAAATTTAAGAATAAGAATCTAAAAAATAGAAATTAGAAAGAAAACACCTTCAAAAAAGCTTATAGAAAAGATCAACTTTCAAAAATGAGAGTTGATTTTTATTCTCAAAAATTTTTTGTAAAAACATAAAAATATTTACAAACTGTTTACAAAAACCTCTTGACAAATCGGGGGGGGGGAGTATAATGGGCTTGTAGAGCATTTTATGCTTTAACAAAAAAGAAAAGAGGCAAAAATTATGCTTAAAGCATACAAAGAATTCTGGAGTCATTATTTTGACTTCAGTGGCAGAACCACAAGAGGAAGTTTTTGGTGGGCTTATATTATTAACGTTATTATTGGATTGATATTACTTTTAGCATTTATCTTATCTACTGATATTGCATCCGCTCTTACTATGGAGTTTACGGACTTTTCACCTCTAACCTATATTTCATTGGTCTTATTAGTCCTATGGTTATTGGCTATTGCAATTCCTACAGCGTCCTTAGGGATTCGTCGGGTCAGAGATACTGGACTCAGCCCATATCTTTGGCTGATTTCTCCAATCAGCATTGTATTGGGAGAGTATGACAACTCATTGTTAAGTATTTTATCCAATATTTTATGGGTTGCCTTTCTTGTTATTACACTGCTCCCATCTAAGAAGGAAGAAGTAAAAGCAGGAAAACAACTCCGAGGAGTTATTCTCGCTTCTGCAGGTCTTGCATTGATCGTTGGCTTTTCAGTAGTGAATGTGCCAGTAAAAGCTAATCAAATAGTTCAAACATTACCGAAAACAGATGTAACTATAAAAACAAATATGGTTGCTTCCATTGATATTTCATTTTTATCAGCAAAAGATAAACAAGATATTATAGCTTTATATAAAACAACTGGTTGGACTGTTTCCCCTGATGGGCAATCATTAGAAATGAAAGTAAATCCAGACAAAACCGCAATAAATGTTAATGGGAAAGATTATCAGGTAAATGCTGATGGTGAAGTTTCTACGAAATTAATTACTAATACAAAAGCCACTATTAGCACTTCTTCTATGGATGGAGAAAATAAAAATATTATTACATCAACAAATGGAACAGAAAAAGTAAAAGTAAGCAATAATGAACAAGAAATAACCATGAATCAGACTTTTGATGTGAAAGCGGCAGTTACTCAAATGGATAATACAAATTATTCTCAATATGGCATTAGTGATGGAGTATATACTGAACCAGTGGTAAAACCTCTTGTATATACTAAAATGAGTAATAATACTATGAAAGCAATGTCTCTTCCCATAGGGAAAAAAGTAAATTGTAATGATTTTAATGGTCCTAAGTCAAATGGAATACACTACTCTGATAAAAATAAGAATCAATTTTGGGTCAATTTTAACGGAAGTGACTGTGCATATATAGTTATAAACCCTTTTCAATATATTCAATATTGTATAAGAGACCATGGTAATTATCCCTATTGTAAAAATGGAAATGGTGCGTGTAGTGCTGTTCAAAATATGCCAAGAACTTATCATAAAATGAATAATCAAGGAAAGGCAGTGAAATAATGTATAATTTCATTAATATTTCGGGGGCTTTAATAATCCTAGTTTTAATGGTTCTTTGTTTTGTCATTAAGTTTGATTTTGTAGGTCAAATGCAGGATAAGATGAAGGTTACCTTCAGAGTTTTATCTGCTCTCTACTTTTTCAGTTTAGCCTATTATTATTTTATGAGTCCTGACAAAGTTCCGGCATTTATCGCTTATACATTTGGAATGCTCGTAGGAGTATCAGTGATGTTTGCTCCTTTTGTTATGCTAGGATTATCTGTTTATTTAGGAGCCAAATTTAGAAATAATTTTAAGGACAGCAATTATAAACTGCTAGTTCTCGTGGGGTTAATAAATGTATTGATTATTATCGCATACATAATTGCCTTCTTAAATCATGGTTAAGAGGAGAGAATCATGAATAAACTTATTTATTCAATATATGCTATTTCAGCAGTTTTATCGTTCATGTTTTTGCTGCATAACCATGTAGGCAGTGTACTGTCACTAATTGGAAGTGGTATGTTTATCGTGTGTAATATCATCGTCTATTTCTGGACAACGATTGATTATCTAAGAATGTGGTGGTTCACTGCGATATTCTTTATAATGGTGTCATTGATTCGAATGACATTCCAAGTTTAGGAAGGAAAAACTAATGAAAAAATACTCTCATTTCATTCTGTTTATTTCATTTTTAGCTTTGGCAATAGTAGCTCTAGTATATATGAACTATATGAGATTCTATCTCCCTTATGTTTTCGTAGTTCTTGCTCTAGTTATGATGTGCACAGATAAAGAAAACATTGAATATCAAGGATTCACGCAACCACTAAAATTCTTGAATAAAAAATTTAAATGGCTGTATATTTCAGGAATAGTGTTATATGCGATAGTATCAATTATTTTGGTTGCTACTGTATTATGGCAGTGGTAGGTAAAGGTGAAAATGAAAAAATTTTTGAATAAAAAAAACGAGATAATGTGTCCTATTTCGTTTTTTATATTTGATATTCAATGTACTATAAATGAAGACAAGGGGAGCCGGTTTTGCTATAATAAAGGAATGATAGATTTAGACAAGGTTGCTGAATTTGCTAGAGAAATACACACGGGAAGTGATGGTGGGCTATGAAAATGAGTATAAGGCAAGCCATTAAAAGGTAGAGGAGGACAAGATGGGATTATTCGATAAATTATTCAAACAAAATGAAAAAGATAATATCTCCAACGAGGAAAAACTTGAAGAAAATGAACTTCAGTTAACTAGAAACGATAACGAAGCTGATGAGGAAGAGATAATCCTTGACACAGCCATATTGGAGGAATATTTTGCAACAGAGCAAAAATATGAAGTTTCTCTATCCAAAACCAGAGAGGCATTTAGCCAACAATTCACAGAACTATTTGCCAATTTCCGTACGGTAGATGAAGCGTTCTTTGAAGATTTAGAAGAAGTGCTGATTACATCTGATGTGGGTGTAGAGTTAGCTATGGAGATTACGAATGAACTCCGCCAAGAAGCAAAGTTAGCTAATGCCAAAGACTCAGTTGAACTTCGTCAAATCATTGTTGAAAAGATGGTGGATAAATTTGAAGCAGACAAGCTACCTAGCCAGCTTAATCTGCAAGAAAGTTTGACTGTTATGCTCTTTATAGGGGTTAATGGTGTAGGGAAAACCACGACAATCGGAAAACTCGCCAGTCGCTATAAATTTCAAGGAAAGAAAGTCCTTCTTGCAGCTGCAGACACTTTCCGTGCAGGAGCGATTGATCAACTCATTGAATGGGGAAATCGGTCAGAAGTACCTGTTGTCTCAAAAGAAGCAGGTTCAGATCCTGCATCAGTTGTCTTTGATGCGATGCAGAAAGTAAAAGCAGAAAACTTTGATATTCTTTTAGTCGATACTGCGGGACGCCTGCAAAATAAAGAAAATCTTATGAAAGAATTAGAAAAAATCGGTAAGATTATCTCTCGTGAGCTACCAGAAGCTCCACATGAGACTATACTTGCCTTAGATGCAACAACCGGACAAAATGCCATCCAACAGGCAAAAGAATTTTCACAAGTAACACCTCTCACGGGTATTGCATTAACTAAATTAGACGGTTCTGCAAAAGGTGGAATCGTACTCTCCATTATACAAACGTTAGGAATTCCAGTTAAATTGGTAGGACTAGGAGAGCAGATTGATGATTTAGCTGACTTTGATGAAGGATATTTTGTCAAAGGGCTGTTTAAAGGATTGATTGAATAAATAAGCTTTGGCTGAATTTTTGACTTGAAAATTCAGCTCAATCAATGTAAAATAAAAGAAGAACAACGTAAACATTTGCTATAAAGAAAGGCTCACATGTCCTATTCAAATTTGAAACTTTTCGCACTTTCTTCTAACCAAGAATTAGCCAGTAAAGTGGCTCAAGACATTGGAATTGAAGTAGGGAAATCCAAAGTACATACTCATCCAGATGGTGAGATTGAAGTTGAGATTAATGAAAGCATTCGTGGAGAACATGCCTATATCTTGCAGTCCACGTCTGCTCCCGTTAATGAAAACCTTATGGAGCTTCTCATCATGATGGATGCTCTCCGTCGTGCATCAGTTGAATCGATCAATATCGTCATGCCTTACTATGGTTATGCAAGACAAGACCGCAAGGCACGAGCTCGTGAACCTATCACTTCTAAATTGGTGGCAAATATGATTCAAATTGCAGGTGCCGACCGCCTCATTACTTTTGATCTTCATGCTGCTCAAATTCAAGGATTTTTCAATATTCCTGTTGATCATCTCATGGGCTCCCCGCTTATTGCTGATTATTTCCAACGCAATGGATTTACAGATGGCAATGATTTGGTGGTTGTATCTCCTGACCATGGTGGAGTGGGACGTGCTCGTAAATTAGCTGCTTTCTTAAAAGCACCTATTGCCATTATTGATAAGCGTCGCCCACGTGCTAATGTAGCTGAAATCATGAATATTATTGGAGATGTCAAAGGAAAAAAATGTATCCTCATCGATGATATGATTGATACAGCAGGCACCATTACGCTTGCTGCCAATGCCTTAAAAGAGCTCGGAGCAACAGAAGTATATGCTTCATGTACCCATGCAGTACTTTCTGGTCCAGCTATCGAGCGTATTGAAAGTTCAGCCATTAACAAAATGGTCGTCCTTGATACTATAGAAATCCCAGAAGACAAAAAATCTGACAAGATTGTTGAAATATCAATCGCACCACTACTGGCAGATGCCATCATTCGCATACATGAAAAACGTCCAATATCCCCACTCTTTGAATTGAAGAAACCGAGTGAACAATAAATAAAGACAGTCTAGGCTGTTTTTCTTTTAGAAAAATATGATAAAATAGAGTATTGAAGAAATTTAACAGGAGAAATCATGGAATATAATCATAAAGAAATAGAAGAAAAATGGCAAAAATATTGGGCAGAGCATGAAACATTTAAGACAGGAACAGATAAAAATAAGCCTAAGTTCTATGCTTTGGATATGTTCCCTTATCCATCAGGGGCGGGACTCCATGTAGGACATCCTGAAGGCTATACAGCTACAGATATTCTCAGCCGTTACAAGCGTGCACAAGGCTTTAATGTCCTTCATCCCATGGGTTGGGATGCTTTTGGATTGCCTGCCGAACAGTATGCGATGGATACAGGGAATGATCCTGCTAAATTCACAGCTGAGAATATTGCTAATTTCAAGCGTCAAATCAATGCACTTGGATTCTCTTATGATTGGGAACGTGAGGTCAATACGACTGATCCGTCTTATTACAAATGGACCCAGTGGATTTTTACGAAACTTTACGAAAAAGGTCTAGCTTATGAAGCAGAAGTACCAGTGAACTGGGTTGAAGAACTAGGCACAGCAATTTCAAATGAGGAAGTCTTGCCCGATGGGACATCGGAACGTGGAGGCTATCCTGTCATACGTAAGCCCATGCGACAATGGATGCTCAAAATCACAGCCTATGCAGAACGTTTGCTTGAAGATTTAGAAGATGTGGATTGGCCTGAATCAGTTAAAGAAATGCAAAAGCACTGGATTGGAAAATCTATTGGTGCTGATGTGAATTTTGAAGTTAAAGATTCGGATAAAGCATTTACAGTCTTCACCACTCGCCCCGATACGCTATTTGGTGCGACCTTTGCTGTACTCTCTCCAGAGCATGAATTGGTAGATACGATTACGAGTTCAGAGCAAGCTCAAGCAGTCGCTGAGTATAGACATCAAGCCAGCCTCAAATCAGATTTGGCTCGTACAGATTTGGCTAAGGAAAAAACAGGGGTTTGGACAGGAGCTTATGCCATCAACCGTGCCAATGGAAAACAAATTCCAATTTGGATTGCAGATTATGTATTAGCTTCTTATGGGCATGGTGCAGTCATGGCTGTCCCTGCTCATGATGAGCGAGATTGGGAATTTGCCCAAGCCTTTGATTTAGATATTGTGCCTGTATTGGAAGGTGGGGATGTAACTCAGTCTGCCTATACAGAAGACGGTGTGCATATCAATTCTGATTTTTTAGATGGCCTAGATAAAGCCCAAGCTATTGATGCAATGATTGCTTTCCTTGAAGAAAATAAAATTGGGAAAAAGAAAATCACTTATCGTTTACGTGACTGGCTTTTCAGTCGTCAACGTTATTGGGGAGAACCGATCCCAATCATTCATTGGGAAGATGGAACATCTACAGCTATCCCTGAGAAAGATTTGCCATTAGTTTTACCTAAGACCTCTGACATCAAACCTTCAGGAACAGGTGAGTCACCTCTTGCTAACTTGACGGACTGGCTAACAGTCACTCGTGAAGATGGGGTTAAAGGGCGTCGTGAAACCAATACAATGCCACAATGGGCAGGTTCATCATGGTACTACCTCCGATATATTGATCCAAAAAATGATACAGCACTGGCTGATTCTGAATTGCTGAAAGAATGGTTGCCCGTTGATATTTATGTTGGTGGTGCTGAACACGCTGTTTTGCATTTGCTTTATGCACGTTTCTGGCATAAATTTCTCTATGATTTGGATATAGTGCCAACCAAGGAACCCTTTCAAAAGCTCTATAATCAAGGAATGATTCTTGGATCATCCTATCGTGACAGCCGTGGAGCATTAGTTGCGACAGATAAGGTGGAAAAGAAAGACAATATATTCATTCATACAGAAACAGGAGAAGAGCTTGAGCAGGCACCTGCTAAGATGTCCAAATCACTCAAAAATGTGGTTAATCCTGATGATGTAGTTGAAGAATTTGGGGCAGATACTCTTCGTGTTTATGAAATGTTTATGGGACCACTCGATGCTTCAATCCCATGGTCAGAAGAGGGACTTGAAGGAGCACGAAAGTTCCTTGATCGTGCCTATCGTCTCATTGCAAATAAACCGATTGTCGATTCTAACGATGGTAACCTAGACAAGGTCTATCATGAAACAGTTAAGAATGTAACAGAACGCTTAGATAACATGCTTTTCAATACTGCTATTAGCTCACTCATGGTATTTGTTAATGCTGCAAATAAAGAAGATATACTTTATGCAGAATATGCCAAAGGTTTTGTCCAATTACTTGCTCCATTTGCTCCACATATTGCAGAAGAGCTTTGGGTCAAACTTGAACAAACAGAAGGAATTTCCTATGTTTCATGGCCTAAATATGACGAGTCAAAATTGACAGAGTCAGAAATAGAAGTCGTTATTCAGGTCAATGGTAAGCTGAAAGCCAAAGCAAAACTGGCAAAAGATTTAAGCAAAGAAGAGTTAGAGTCAGCAGCAAAAAACAATGAAACTGTGAAATCAGCTATTGATGGCAAAGAAATTGTAAAAATTATTGCCGTACCTAATAAATTGGTAAATATTGTTGTTAAATAAATTAAATTAAAAAAGAGCGGATGCTCTTTTTATTTTCTATAATCTACGATTTCAATATTTGGAGCTATTAATTCGCCAGCTCCCATGATTTGAGTGAGCCCATTATCTGTCTTACGGACATTCATATATTCATCAAAGTACATCATCCCCCACGCCTTACAATGGAATGTGCCTAATTCAGAATCAAATTGTCCATCAAATTCATCAGGGAGACTGTTTTTATCTGCAATTACAATACGATAACGGGTAATGCCACAGCATTTACTCTCTGCTAATTCATGAGACAAGGTGTGATCAAAATCTAAAACCAAATCAACAGGTTTGCCGTCTATCATTGTGGTAATTTGTTCTTTTATGCTAGCATCAAATGTCATATTCATAAATTCATTATATTCTTTTTCTCTGATTTTTACCCAAACAAAAAACATAAAAAATATATTATTTGTATTTCATTTTTCTCTCATAAAATATCATGATATTATAATAAGTGTAATATCAAATATAAAAAAGGAGCAAAAATGAGAAGAAAAAAAATTAATGAAGAAATTAAAATGCTAGAAGAAAATAAGAAGCAGAATGTGGAAGCAGCTGTGATGCAATTGGTTGTAGATTCGTATATGCACGGGGATCAGACTTGTCAGCTGACAGGAGGGAAGTCTTTAGGAGTCTCTATCATGAAAGGCTCTTGTGATAATGTCCTTCTATTCATTGATGATACCCATAAAGTTACTATAGAAGTAGAAAAAGGAATCAGTCGAATTACAGTCATGAAAACACATGATGAAAAGGATATACCTTATATTGTTCCTTTCGCTAAAAGTTTGGGATTGTCAGAAGGTGTTTGCTTGCAAAAATTTCTGACTGCAAATTATTAAAAATTAGGAAAGCCTGAGGGGCTTTTTTATTTGATTATTATAGTATTGCACGCTTTATAAATAATAAAAATAATGGTATAATGATGAAGGAATTTTATTATATATATTAGGAGAATATAATGTCTAAGAAAAAAATTATCATCATTGGTGGAGGGTTTGCTGGTCTTAAAGCTACTAAGACTTTATCGAAAGCACTTAAAAATGATGCAGAAATCACTTTAATCGATAAACATTCGTATCAAACATCTATGACTCAACTTCATGAGGTGGCAGCTGGTCGTGTGCCTTTTACAACTGTTCAATTTGATTTTAATAAATTATTGGGACGCCGTAAAAATGTAACAATAGTTACAGATGAAGTGACTAAACTTGATAAAACAAACAAGGTTGTAACTACTTCAAGAGGTCAATACGAATACGACTATGTTATCGTAGCTATGGGTGGAGAACCCAATGATTTCGGTGTCAAGGGTGTTAAAGAACACGGGTTCACACTTTGGTCACTTGAAAATGCAATGACTATTAAACGTCAACTTGAACGCATGGTTCAAAAAGCTTCAACTGAGCTGAATGATGAAAAACGCAAAGCCATGTTGACTTTCTCGGTTGCTGGTTCTGGATTTACTGGAATTGAGATGGCAGGAGAATTGATTGAATGGCGTGAGGTAGTCGCTCGTGATTGGAAAATTGATGAATCAGACATTACCATTAATGTCATTGAAATGATGCCATCAATTCTTAATATGCTTGATCGAAGATTGGCTGATAAAGCACTTAAACATCTTGAAAAGAAAAATGTAAATGTCCTTTTGAATCATGGAATTACAGAAGTTGGTCAAGACTTTGTCCGTGTCAATGTAGGAACTCAAGATGAAGAAAAAGTTGAGAAAATCATCCCCACACACACACTCATCTGGACTACTGGAGTTCAAGGGAATACTCAAGCACAAGCTTATGAATTAACTGAATCTGAGCGTGGAAGTCGCCTTATGGCAAATGACTACATGGAAGCTGAGGGTCATGAAGGTAAAGGGATTTATGTAGCAGGGGATGTATCTGCCCATATGACAGATGGACGTCCTCAACCTCAGATTGTTGAGGCTGCTGAACAAACAGGACATACCGCTGCCATGAATATCATTGCTGATATAAAAGGTGGAGACAAGCATAAATTTGTTGGTAAATACCAAGGGACACTTGTTTCTATCGGATCTCGTTGGGGAGTAGCCAAGATAGGAAATGTCAAGCTTTCAGGTTTCCTAGCCATGTTCATGAAGAGTGTCGTTTATATCATGTACACCCTACAGATTCGCTCTGCTTACTATCTCTTTACTTATATCCGTAATGAAATTTTCACAGTTAAAAGTAATCGTAATTTCATGTATGGACATACTTCACGTATGGGGAATGTATTATGGGCTGTGCCACTCCGTATTTTCTATGGATTTGTATGGTTAATGGATGCTTGGCCAAAAGTATTTGGTAATTCAGACCAATCATGGTTTACTAGTCAAAATCGTCTGGTAACAATGGACTGGTTGACTAAATCTGCAGATGCAGCTTCAGGTGCTTCTGTATCAGACTCAGCAAGCACAGCAGCAGCTACTACTGCAACGAGTCATGGGGTCTTCTCATTATCTTATGTGTACGGACAAGATCCATTGGCAATTACAAATGGAGTACCGGGTTGGTTGAAACCTCTCTTCAAGTTCATGATACCTAATCAAGATGTCGCATTGTTCATGCAAAAATTCATGTCTATTTTAGAACTTTTGCTCGCCCTTGCATTGATTTTTGGAGCATTTACATTCCTATCATCATTTGCAACAGCGGGACTTGTAGTCATGTTCTCAGTGACAGGAATGTTCTATTGGGTAAATATCTGGATGATTCCAGTAGCTATTGTACTTATGATGGGTGCAGGACGTGCCTTTGGTTTGGATTATTGGATTCAACCTTGGCTTCAAAAAGTACTTGGCAAAATTTGGTATGGCAAGTCTAAGTCAATCTATAATGGATAAAATGAATAGTCGAAAGACTATTTTTTTATTATTATCATATTTCCGATAAATCTTTGACAGCGAAAATAATCTATGTTATAATTTATATGTGAAAAAAATCACAAAGGAGAATGAAAATATGATTATTGGTGTAATTAAAGACCCTAAACAGGGAGAAGCACGTGTAGGGATGACCCCAGAAAATGTTAAAATTCTTGTGGAGTCAGGGAATACCGTCTATGTGGATGATAATGCTGGTGCAGGATCTGGATTCACAAACGAACAATATATCCAAGCCGGTGGAGAAATAGTAGATACAGCCAAGGCTTGGGAAGCTGAACTTATTGTCAAAGTAAAGGAACCCATGGAAAGTGAATATCACTATTTCAAACCAGGTCAAATTATTTGGGGATTCCTGCATTTAGCCGCTAATAAAGCCTGTGTGGAAAAAATGATGGAAATAGGCGTAACGGCAATTTCTGGTGAGAATATTTCTGTTAATGGTGTTCTTGAATTACTTAAACCAATGTCAGCTATTGCAGGACGTCGTGCAGTTAATCTTGGACAATACTACCTTGAAAAACAACACGAAGGACAAGGGATTCTATTACCTGGAATTCCTGATGCCGGTATTGAAGCTGGAGAAGTTGTTATCTTTGGTGGAGGGAATGCAGCTGAGAATGCAGCTGATGTCGCTATAGGAATTGGATGTCATGTGACGATTATTGAGTTGGGAGATGAACGTATTAAACAACTCAAAGAACGCTATGCAGCCAAGAATGTAACTGTTGTCAAATCTACAACGGAAGCACTTGAAGAAAATATCAAACTGGCTGATGTTTTCATTTCAACTATACTAATACCTGGTGCAAAACCGCCAAAACTAGTTAAAGAAGATATGGTCAAATCTATGAAACCTGGATCAGTTATTGTTGATATTGCCATTGACCAAGGTGGGACGGTTGAAACAATTAACCATGCAACAAACCATGCAGATCCAGTTTTTATTAAACATGATGTCATTCACTATGCTGTACCTAATATGCCGGGTGCGACACCTCGTACAGCAACTATTGCACTTGCAAAAGGAAATATTTCATACTTGAAAGATATTGCAACAAAGGGACTAAAACTAGCTCTTAAAGAAAGTTCAGAGCTTCTCTCAGGACTCAGTATTCTTGAGGGCAAGGTCGTATCTAAAGCCTTGTCAGATTCTATTGACGTGGCTTATACAGAAATCAGTGAGGTGCTCTAATGTTTTCAATTACAAGAACAGAACGTCGTATAGAATTACCCTTGAGGATTGAAGCTATTCATGAAGCACGCCGTATTTTACGTCCTTATGCTCGTGTAACGCCCCTTCTTCAAACTATGTTTATGACTGCTCAGACGGGGGGAGAAGTCTATCTCAAACTTGAAAATTTACAATTAACAGGTTCTTTCAAGTTTCGTGGAGCTTTTAATAAAATTGCTCATTTAACCGAGGAAGAGAAAGCCAAAGGAGTTATCGCATGTTCTGCAGGAAATCATGCTCAAGGTGTGGCATTAACTTCAAGATTATTAGGAATTAAAGCAACTATTGTAATGCCTGAAGCTGCACCTCAAGCAAAAGTAGATGCGACTAAAGGGTATGGAGCGGAAGTTGTTTTACATGGGGATAGTTTTGATGCAGCCAAAGCACATTGTGAGAAACTGGTTGAGGACACAGGGATGACGTATATTCCACCCTACGATGATGAATCTGTCATGGCAGGTCAGGGAACCATTGGCCTAGAAATTATAGATGAACTTTGGGATGTGGATACAATCATTGTTCCAGTTGGTGGAGGAGGGCTTATTGCAGGGATTGCAGTAGCTGCAAAAACACTCAATCCAGACATTAAAATCATTGGAGTGCAGGCAGATAACATTCATGGAATGACGGCTTCTTATCATGCAGGAAAAATGGTGACACACAGAGAAGATGCCACCATTGCCGATGGATGTGCAGTAGCATACCCTGGAGAATTGACCTACGAAGTGGTTGCTAATCTCGTGGATGATATGATTACCGTATCAGAAGCAGAAATTGAAACTGCTATGAAAGATCTTGTACAACGTACAAAAGTTATTGTAGAAGGTGCAGGTGCCTTGGCATCAGCAGCCATTATCTCTGGAAAAGCAAATAAATATGTTAATGGTAAAAAAGTTGTTGCTGTTGTATCAGGCGGAAATGTTGACCTTGGGCGTATAGAAGACGTGATTGATCATTTCATCGAAGGTGCAAAACTTGAAGAAAATTGAAAAATTAGCCGAAAGGCTGATTTTTATTTTGAAAAAATGCTAGCGTTTTCATTGTGAATATGTTATCATTTATATAGAAAAAATATTGGAGAAATTTAATGGAAAATTTGCGATATAAAAGCGTTTTTGACATCATTGGGCCTGTTATGATTGGGCCATCAAGTTCACATACAGCAGGTGCTGCACGTATTGGTAAGATTGTGCGTTCAATCTTTGGGGATTTGCCTGATAAGCTAGAAATTCATCTTTATGAATCATTTGCTAAGACCTACAAAGGACATGGGACAGATGTTGCTCTAGTTGCAGGAGTATTGGGAATGGATCCTGATGACCCCAGACTTCGCAATGCACCAATGATTGCTCATGAGCAAGGAATGGAAGTGTCTTATGTTCCACATCCAGAAGCAAAAACCTCGCACCCTAACACAGCTCGTCTTATTGTCTCTAAAGGAAATCGCTCTATGTCTGTGACAGGTATTTCTATAGGTGGAGGAATGATACAAGTAACTGAATTAGAAGGGTTCGACATTTCTATATCGGCAGGAATGCCTACCTTTGTCATTGTCCATCAAGATGTGCCGGGTATTCTAGCAAAAATTTCGGATGTGCTGGCAAAACATGACATCAATATTGCACAAATGAGTGTTACTCGTGAAGCAAAAGGTGAAAAAGGAATCATGATTTGTGAAGTAGATACATCTGATGTGGAAGAAGCTTATGAAGAAATGAAAAAAATTCCACAACTTCATGATGTCAACTTCTTTAAATAAATGGAGGAAAATATGTTTTCAAATATAAAAGAACTGATTGAGGAATCAGAAAAACACCCTTCTGTAGCTGAGATGATGATTGCTACAGAAATGGAACAAACAGGTCGTGAGCGTGAAGAAGTAATAAATATCATGGAACGCAACCTCATTACTATGAAATATTCTATTGGAGAAGGTCTTAAGGGCGAAAAATCCATCACGGGTTTAACCGGTGGAGATGGAAAGAAAATGGATGAGTACATCAAATCAGGTAAGGGGCTTAGTGGAGATATTGTCCTAAACTCTGTGCGTAATGCTGTAGCGGTCAATGAAGTAAATGCTCAAATGGGTTTGATTTGTGCGACGCCGACGGCAGGTTCGGCAGGGACATTACCGGGAGTCCTCTTTGCAGCAGTGGAAAAATTGAACTTAACACATGAGCAACAAGTAGATTTTATGTTTACTGCGGGAGCTTTTGGGTTAGCAATCGCAAATAACGCAACTATTGCAGGGGCAGAGGGTGGATGTCAAGCAGAAGTGGGCTCTGCTTCTGCACTTTCATCTGCTGCTTTAGTTATCGCTGCGGGAGGAACTGCTCTTCAAGCTTCGTATGCTGTTGCACTTACCTTGCAAAATATGCTTGGACTCATTTGTGACCCTGTAGCTGGTCTAGTTGAAATCCCTTGCGTTCATCGCAATGCCTTGGGTTCTTCTCAGGCTTTTATCTCAGCGGATATGGCATTAGCAGGGATTGAGACAGCTATCCCTGCCGATGAGGTCGTCACTACCATGTATCAAGTTGGTAAAAACTTGCCTTCTATGTATAGAGAAACGGCAGAAGGCGGACTTGCAACTACACCAACAGGACGTCGTATCATGGAAGAAGTCTTTGGAGTACCAGCGTCAGTATAATTAAGTATGAAGCATACTTTTTTATTTGACTTTATAAGTTTACAGTTGTAAACTTATAGTAAAGAAAGTTCTTATAGAGAAGGAGTCGCATGAAAACAGAATTAAATATATCGAATGCAGAATGGATAATTATGCGGATCATCTGGTCTTTGGGACAAGCACGGGCCGATGAGATTGAACATCAAATTCCTGAATCTTCTGAATGGTCTTTAGCAACCATCAAAACTTTGCTGGGGCGATTGGTTAAGAAGGAGATGCTTTATACAGAGAAAGAAGGACGAAAATTTATCTATAAACCACTCATCGAAGAATGTCAGGCTATTCAGCTGATGGGGGAGAATCTTTTGTCGAAAGTATGTGCGACCAAACAAGTTTTAATTCTTGAAAAAATGATAGAATTGGCAACGTTAACAGAGGAAGAAACCATAAGGCTCAGCCACCTACTCAAACATAAAACAACAACAGAAGATATGGAATGTACTTGTCTGGAAAATAAAAGTTCATGTATCTGCACACACGAAAAATAAGGAGAAAATAATATGGCAAATAAAACATCATTAAAGATAGAGGGTATGACTTGTGAGCATTGTGCTATGAAAGTTACGAAAGCATTAGAAGAGGTGTCTGGAGTACAATCGGTTAAGGTCAATCTAAAAAAGAATCAAGCTACAGTCAAACATGATGAAAATGCAACAACTGCTCTCATGTCTGAAGCGGTTAATCAAGCAGGTTATAAAGTAATTGAATAGAAAAGTCTCAGAGGAGATTTTTATTAAGAAAATAATGTTTGCGTTTGTAAATGAAGGGTGTGAGATATGAGAACTCAATCTTTTGTAATCACGGGGATGACTTGTGCCAACTGTGTTAATACAGTATCTAAAACATTAAATCAGTCAGAACAGGTCATAGAAGCAACGGTTAATTTGGCTACAGAAAGAGCCAAAGTATCTGTCGAAGATGGAATGAGTGATAGGGAGATTATTGGACTTGTTGAAAGTGCAGGATATGGTGCTATTGTCAATGACAAGGCACATCAAGAAAAAATACTTCAAGAACAGGAAACCTATAGTCGTAGATTGATGCTCTCTTTTTGGACATCTGTGATTTTGACTTTACCTGTACTTTTAGCTATGGGTGGGCGAATCATGGGGATACATACTTTTGATCTTTTTCATCAACCATTAGTACAGTTGCTACTTGCAACTCCTGTTCAGTTTATTATTGGAAGTCGTTTCTATCGTGGGGCCTTTCATGCTTTAAAGAGTAAATCAGCAAATATGGATGTTTTGGTTGCTCTAGGGACAAGTGTTGCTTATTTTTCAAGTCTAATTTTGGCTGTGACTATGGGTAATATGTCTGCTCTCAACTTTGAATCTTCTATGGTTATCATTACTTTAGTCCTCATGGGGAAAGTTCTTGAACATCATGCAAAAGATAAGACAAATCAGGCTATTCAATCCCTCATGTCCAATCGTGAAAGCAGTGTTAATACCCTATCAGGTATAAAAAGAATTGAAGATGTGCAGGTAGGAGAAAGCATCCATATTCTTGCAGGAGAAAAAGTGCCCTTAGACGTTGAAATTGAGCGAGGACAGGCGTTATTTGATGAATCTGCATTAACTGGAGAGGACCTTCCGATATCAAAGGAAGAAGGAGATACTGTTTTTGAAGGAGCTGTTAATCTGGACGGTGAAATCATTGCCCGAGTTCTACATCATGCTGATGATTCAACTGTTGCACGGATGACAGAGTTGATGGCTGAAGCTCAAGGAATAAAACCTAACATTCAAAAATTAGCAGACAAGATTTCATCAATATTTGTACCAGCAGTATTGATGATTGCTTTACTCACATTTATCATTACTTGGCTAATAACGAGTAATTTATTGACCGTTATCATGCACGCAGTGGCAACATTGGTTATCGCTTGCCCTTGTGCATTGGGACTAGCAACACCGACTGCAATTATTTCAGGGACGGGTCTTGCAGCCAAAAATGGACTTCTGATAAAAAATATCAATGCCTTAGAATTGGCAAAAGATATAAAAACTGTATATTTTGACAAGACAGGGACACTGACGAGTGGAGAATTTATTCTTGATGATTTTGAAGGGACAGATTCAAGTTTTCAGATTTTAGCCAGCTTAGAGGAAAAATCTAATCATCCTCTAGCCAAGATTATTAAAGCGGAACATACTTTATCTGTTAAAAATATCAAAGAAATTTCAGGGCAAGGCTTATCAGGAATTATTGAGGGAAAACGTTACTATGCTGGGAACGCCAAGCTCATGAATGCTATTGGGATTGCAGTAACTCAGGCAAAAAACACAGTAGTTTATGTGGCGGATGAGAATCAATTATTAGGAGTTGCCACTTTCAAATCGCTTATCAAAACAGGTAGTCAAGAGGTTGTTCAAGATTTGCAATTAAAAGGAATGCAAACAGTTATGTTAACAGGAGATAATGCTCAGTCAACCTCTCTCATTCAAAAACAGTTAAAATTGGATAAGGTTGTGAGCGATTGCTCACCTGAGGATAAAGCAAGAATTGTCCAAGAGACAGCTTATGCCATGATGGTTGGAGATGGAATAAACGATGTAGTCGCCCTTGCAAGTTCAACAATAGGAATGACTATGGCTACTGGATCTGATATAGCTATGGAGGCAGGAGATGTGACTATCATGGGAGGTCAAATTCAACGTGTATCAGACTTCTTTCTAATAGCAAGTAAAACAATGAATAAGATTAAACAAAACTACTTTTGGGCATTTATCTATAATGTGATAGGTATTCCATTAGCAGCATTTGGCTTACTTAATCCTATGTTTGCAGCAGCAGCCATGAGCTTATCCTCTGTCAGTGTCATCCTCAACTCATTACTATTGAACCAAGCAAAAATAAAAAAAGCTGACTAGTCAGCTTTTTCTATTCTATTTTTTAATTGTGCCACTTCATTTTTTAGTGCAACTATCTCGGCGGATAAGTCAGGTGAATTTTTTTGTTTTTGCATATTTTTGGAAAAGAGATAGATTCCTAAAATAAGCAAAACAGTAATAAGTAGGAAACCAACCATTCCAAACCCCATAAATCCTCCAGTATAGA
>Ga0123352_10003786_pt1 | contig 22037 bp, 9 predicted proteins | sample TergutLab28metaG_FD_89700 | JGI IMG/M metagenome (GOLD analysis project Ga0123352, IMG submission 89700) | Labiotermes labralis P1 segment gut microbial communities from Petit-Saut dam, French Guiana - Lab288 P1 | ecosystem: Host-associated > Arthropoda: Insects > Digestive system > Gut ...
CACGCACACGCACACGCACACGCACACGCACACGCACACGCACACGCACACGCACTTTTATTAAATAGGAAAAAACCATCCCAAGCCAGTTGGATATGCAATAAATTCACAGTACAACAATAAATTCGAACAACAAAAATTACAGCACATACACAAAAGCAAAATTGGTGTGCTGGAAGGTAAGAACACATATCTACAAAGACACACTAAATCATTTAAAATTTCTTATAATTAATATATCACAATTTATTAATTGGAAATTACATTTTATAATTTATAATTCTTAATCACATATATCATCCTTTCTGTTTGGCTGAAGTTCTTCAAGGTCCAGTAGATTTTCTGTCCCTGTAGTTGCATGTACATAATTCACATCCTGTATTGTTTTCCAGACAGACATATAAAAATTTTCAACCATTAGGAGTTGGTTTTTCACTTGGAAAAGACAATCATAGGTAATTTTAAAGTTAAGCAACTGAATATGGAAATAAATCTAAATAACTTACTTTAAGAAAATATCGCGACATCATGCTAATTGCTGAAAACTGAATGACAATTTTGAATACACTAAGCTGAGTGAATTGGTAAAGAGGAAACTGTCATGCCTGGCACTTGCTGCAGATTTGAAATGCAATCTGTTTTGTGTGATTTGTTTCTGGTTAAAGAATTTTATTTGTTCACTGAACAGATAACATGGTTGAGTTGCTGGCACTTGCTGACTTGAATTCTTAAGGTTCTTGGTTTAAAACTTGACTTAAAGTCTCTTTGTCCCAAATGAGGCTATTTGTGAATTTCTTTGTTTCCTCCACACAGATACTAGGGTGATACCCTAAACAGGACATGTTTGGTTCATTCCATATCCCCTCAAATTTATCATCATACAGTTGTGATATCACTCAGTGCTCCATAAACTAGGCAGTTGGGGAAGTATGACTAAATAATCCAAGAATCATTCATTACCTAATAGATGGTATATTTGTGTATTCAAATTAGACTCATCAAAATAGAATTCCATTTTAATGGAATATAAATGCTTGGTAAATAAAGTGCAAAGTACATGTGTTAAACAGGAACTCAAGTAATTTTTGAAATATTTATTGAGATGGCTGCTATAACAAGGATATAAAGAAAGATTAAATGTACATCCAGCTCTGTGACTCAGGTGATATTTTTAATTATTTGGCAGGTTATCTAACATGCATAAATCCAGAATGCACTGTGGTTCTAACTCACAAACCAGCATACAGTCATTGTATTCAATGTAAATGCTGACGTATCTATATTTTATGCTTCAGTTTGCTGGTTTTATCACTAAGGCTTTTTTACACATGCTGTCTTCTCCTTTACCTTCTTCTAGACAGGTGAAACATAATCACTACATTATATTGCCTGCATCCTCAGTCATCAACCTACAGTATGCAGTTCTTCTTAGGCACATTGTTAGTTACAGATGTCCTGACAGGTAACTTTGTAAGTAATAGGATGTGTAGGGTGCAGAAGACTTTGGAAATATTGGGTATCTACGTTAATTCAGTAGAAAATGAGAACTGATTAATTTGGAAGTGTAGGACATAAGTGCAGGAATGAGTACTGGAGAAATGTTAATGATAACTTATATTCTTGGAGTAAAAAAAAGGCTATGAGTAGGAAACATGTTTAATGATAAGACTGAGGTTACATTTTGTCTGTGAAAAAACAGATACTGCCTAAATGCTGCGTAGACATGTTTCTCCAATTTACAAGTGTTGAAGTTCCATACATAAGTAAGTTCAGTATTGAGTTAGTGTATTAGTAGGCTTCATCCCATGTATAGTCAAGGGATGTAATTTAAAATCTTCTGTGTTCTTGGTAGGCACTTGAAAATTAATGGTCAAATTCTTCGGAATAAAAAACATAGGTCTTGTTTCTACAAAGAGCAGGATGTGACCATCTCATGGTTGACAGCTTAAGTTGTGGTTTATTGGCTTTTTGTAAACTTCCATGCAATTGGTCAAGAGATAGCAAATCCATGTGTTTTTGGAGTTATTCAGTTTCTTTCCAAATCAGATGTTGATATTTTCTACTAACCTACAAACATCGAAACCTTGTATAAGTGTGTAGAGATAAAGATACAGGGAACTTATTCTGCCTGCTTTTGAATTAAAATGAATTTCTAATTGCTGCACAAGAATATCGCTAATATTTTTCCCTTTAGGGAGACATAATAAATATTAGTAAATGTCCTCAGATCAAATCTAAAGCAGCATTAAAGTCAATAAGTACAGGTACCTTAATTCTGTGTAACCCCAAAAATATCACATACAACATGTATTGACATGACTGTGTCTGTTGTCTCTCAGAGTGGACACTGATCAGAAGAATAGCGTAGGAATGACTGGTGTTAAATTATTGAAGTATATCTACTTCAATAATTTAACACCAGTCACATGCATTAGTCCTTTCTTGAGTAAAGTTAAAATTTATTATTTCTTCTTTGATGTAAGTGAGGAAGTTTTTCTGTGTTTGGTCAAGGTCCCATGTATTCCTGGTGCAGGAATTTGTGTGCTGCCTGGAGTTTGGTTCACATGTTAGCGGAACTTCTACTTTTAGCAAGTGCAATGATTGTAGATGTTCGTTTCTAACATTTGAGAGGCTTGAGATCTTTGCGCTCATCTGGAGTTCTACGCAAATGTCAATTACACCTTGGCGGAAGTCTGAAATCATGCATTTGAGAAGCTTGTCACAATTTAAATGTGCTGTAGGAAATTTTAAACTATTTTGATGTGTATGAAAACTAATGGGTGCAATTTGCTATTGTTTGTATGCTCTGTTGCTCTATGTTAGTGAATATTAGGTTTTCAGGAAGAACCTAGGTCTAAGGTATTAGATTTTTGTTACATGTGTGTAGCTGTTGGCAAGCCTGTTGTTCATACAGAATTGTGCTCTAAAAGGAAGACATTTTATAATACTTACTGTGGACACAGATTCATTTATAGTTTTAGTAATAATTGTCATCAGATTGGTATGTTTCTTAGTCCATCCATTTCTGGTTTTATCACCTCGTGTCATGTTGGATACCAGAAGGTGTGACATCAAACTTCCAAGCCACATTGTGTGATACTTCCCACAAGTAACTGTTTTATATTACAATTCCTAGTTTGTAATTTTTCATTGTCAGCATTATGGAATGTTTGAACTGACAACCCGGTCGCATTTCTGTCTCTGCCTTCTGTATTGCGTAATGTGTGAATGCATAATTTTAATTAAAATCTTTATGTTTGATCTCATCTTAGTCGCTTTATGACAACTTACCTTCTATCTCATTCCATCAATTCCACTTCAATACAAACTTCTCTGCCTCCTATTTGTCAGATCAGTTATGTTCCACTCATGCATAAGATTTCAGGTTAGAAATCAAGTTAGAAACTTTCAAGCTGTTTTAGCTGGATTTCAGAAAGCTACATCTTGTAGTAAAATTAAAAACAAGACAATTTTAATTGAACAACAACTTACCACACTGGAAATCTAACTCTTTGTATGATTTGTTATTAACATTAAACTTTGGTATGGAAAAATATTGGAATCCCACATGCACATAAGTCTGGCCATAGTTCATCTGAGAGAAGTATTTTATTTTGAACAGTATAGGACAAAAGGTTTACAAGTTATTATGTTGAAGCTAAAAAAATTACAAACAAAGTAACTGTAGAACCACAATTCAAAACAGCTCATCGAAACAACAGAAGAAAACTTTGTGTATGAGGGTACGGATGAAACAGAATATGCCAAAGAAAAATTTAGAGTGAACTGTTTATGAAAGTAGTTGATGGAGCAGTATCTTTCAAACAAAGTTTCGAAATGTGGTCATTACTCAGTCAATATTTAGTATTTTAGTATGTATTATGTAAACATGCTGAATGTAATAGATGACGCTGGTATGTTAGAAGGTTGTAAAGATCTGCATCTAACATTAGAAAGGGACTTGGACAGAATTAATTTATTTGGGAAGTAAAAATGTTAAGAAATATTATGCCAGAGAAATGCAAATGTTTGAACGCACTGAAATACATGCTCAGTAATAACCCCTGTCAAGGCTTTCTGAATATGATTATAGCTTTAAAGATACTGTTAACAAGCCTCATTACAGTGGCTTCAGCGGAGCGATCGTTCTCAGATCTGATATTAATAAAAAAAAACTACATTTGATTGAGATCAATCAAAAACGAAATTGCAAAAAAAAATTTAAATTATGATGACAATTTGTGAATCTGCTTTCTAAGGAGCCAGAAAAGTTCTGTACAATCATATTTAAATATGTATTCCAAAATTGTTTTTTGTCCTCACAGTTTTGGTCAAGTACTGTAGTATTAATTTTGTATCTCATGTGATTCAATATTATGTTTTCTTCCTTTTCGTCTCTGTTCTCGTGTTCGTGTTCCAGTCCTGCATGTTTTGCACCGGCCCCACAAATGTCAATGCTGGAACTGCTCTTGGGGCCTGAAGTTGGCCCATAAGCTTCACATGTTGTTGCTACATGGTAGTTGTGGCGCTGGTCTCAAGAAATGCTGACTTCGCACAGCAGAGCCTCAGATTCAATCTCAGCTTATTTTTAAAGAGATTGATGGGAGATGAAGTGGCACTAGGACAGGTTTTCCTCTCGGTTTCTTCGGTGTGTCCCAGCTAATCATTATTCAACCACTGGTCCAAACTCATCTTTCACAACCCATTGAGGTGTATCAAATAGCCCTGAATAGGCAGCCCATCATTATTATTGATGTTTGAGTTGGGTCTTCATCCCTTTCACCCCATAGTTCACAGATTACAGGGTAATTAAGTTACAGACAACAAGACAGGCAATGTATGTATAGCGCAACATTGAGGCATGTTCGTGCAACCATTCATGTTGTGGAAAAGCAAGTAATGTTACATATTTTGAGTGTGTGTTTATAGCCTTAGGTATCCGGCATGCAGATTGCATTATATTGTCATCTGTGGCTTCTCTGGCTCTACGACTTTTTTCCACATTATCTCATAAGTGATTTAGAAAAAAGTTCTTGAACATAAAATATATGTTTTGTTTTCTCTGAAACTGGTGCCTTAAACATTTCTTATTCTAAGAAGAATTGAGCGAGGTAAGATAAAAAATGTATATTGGTCTTCACGTAAAGTACCCCTTATTCTTGTCAGATTGTAATGAAACTTGAATTTTATCGACAGATTTTCGAAAAATACTCAGGTATAAAATTTCATGAAAATCTGTGCAGTGGGAGCCGAGTTGTTCCATGTGAACGGATAGGTTGACAGACGGACAGACATGACGAAACTAATAGTTGCTTTTAACAATTTTATGAATGCGCCTAAAAATGGGCCCACTGTTCAAGGAATGATGGTTTTCCTTTTGTACAGTGTGTAGCTGTGTATGATATACACTTTCAGTAAACTTATGATAAATTTTGAACCAATTACGTTATAAATGCTTCTAAACAAAGAAAAGTTGCTTCAGTATTTTAAACTTCCAGCTCTTATTCTGGTACATTCCTGTCATCCTATTATTAGCATTGCAAATTCATTTATTTTCATATAGATCTAAATTAACATGTTACAGTGTTTGGGACAGGCCAATAAGAAATGTCTTCATCCATTTCATGTGTATCTCAGACCTAAGACTTGGTTTTATTAGGGGACATTGCATTCATCACAACATTAACAGATAATATTTCTACACCTTTGTAAGCTTATTATTTGTATTTGGAAATGTGTATTAAAGGAATACACTGAACACTTTGATAACGCAATATCATAAGTTTACAATTTATCTTTGAAGGTGTATGGAAAAAAATATTCAAATAATGGAATGAAATGGTCTGTTCACACTGACATATATTTCAATTATGTTGTTTGTTTTTAGAGTTGTAATGTCAGTGCAATTCATTTTCATGTTATGCATTCCCTTCCATTCATTATTCAGGTGATGTGACTGTGATTCTGGCATCTGCTTGCAAGCTGAACATACCTGGAAGTTGTGTTGGTCTGTGTAGTTAATGGTGTTAAAACGAGCGTCCTAATGTGTGTGTGTGTGTGTGTGTGTGTGTGTGTGTGTGTTGGGTGGGGGACAGGCATGCGTGAATGTGCTTGATTTTGTGTGCATGTCAAATGTTGGGATTAAGTTGTAAATTATAGTCCCATCACAGGCATTTCTGTTTGCATTATCCATATATGGATGACACATTTATAAGCAGTCCTCATTAAATGACTTAAGCCAGAGACTGATGAAGGAGAAATTGACTTAAAGAGTGAAATAATATTTAATTTGATGTATAATCTATGGACATTGAAGTAGTAATGGAAGTAGATGTAGCTTGGAGGGCTTAAAAAAAGGGCAAATGCTTGACACTGAATTCAAAATGGTTCGGTTTATAATATTAAAGAGGCTTATAAAATCACATATGAGGTCGGATTGTTTGTGCAGTCTAAGAGTTTTTCAGATAAATTTCTGACTTTTATCAAACTGCACAAGAAACTCATGCCACAGTAGGAAACACCAAAAATGATCTATTGCTATCCTGTCATGATGGCGGCTATGCAGACCTGTGTTACTTTCATGGCTGCCAAAAAGTTTAACTACACAGACATTACTTCTTCAAAATAAAACCTTACACTTCTCAGAATGCATAATTTTGCTACATAAAGATACGGAGTTTGAAATATTTCCTTCATCGATTTTGCAAGTTCAGTGGGGATATTTCTAGGATTTGCTGAATGCTTAATACACTGCACTTTTCTTTGGATTCAGACATGAAGAATAGTAACCAGGTATAAGAATTTATGTTTAGTCTGGGATAAATAAAATATGCTGGTTGAAAATAAGAATGTGCAATAGGCAGTTGGACATGTAACCCCTAAAAGGACACATGCAATGAATCTTGTTATGATGAAAGTGAAAATTCAGGCTACAGTAGTATTCATGAAGAGATATGGGCATAATGTAAGAGTAAGCGCGTTAGCTGTTGCCAGCATAAATTATCTGCAGTGATAGATTTTTGGGAAGTGTTAAATCATTCAAGCGTACACTGTTAACGTGTGTAACTGAGAGAATTGCATGTATTATTAAAAGTGGGAGAAGTAACATACATTACTATGGTAAGTTGAAATCAGGAATTCAATAGTGTGCTATAATATATCATTATCTGTAATTTCCATATCAAGAAGCAAGCAAGCCTCTTATTAACAATGAAACATAGACCGTTATGCAAAGTGTGAAACAAAAGCACAACTGTATATAGCAGCAAATGAATGAAAATTTTGGATTAGATTAATAAATTAACGATGAGCATTTTCTAATACTAGTAACACCCCAACAAACAAAAGCAATATGTTTTGGTATGAAATTAATATTTGTTGCAAATGTTCTCTGGCTTGCCATTACGGAGAGGTTTACCATATAAATTTGTATACAGGGGTATATTTCAATATATCATGAAGTTGTCCATGATAAAAAATTGCTAATTTATCAAGTTATGGAAATTGCATGTGTGTATATGACTTTTGTAAATCCTGAAGGGCTGAACAGAAATTTAATGTCGTCCTGCAATCAAGAGTGAGAGCCAAGATTAGTCTGAAGGAATCACTTTGGTTTATATTTCTTCAGTATTACCAGAAGTGCAACTGATGTGAAATTGCATTACGCCCTTATGTAAGTTACTGGTATTCCAATTTCTTGCTGTAAGTATTGCAGGTTCTGAGGATACACATAATTGTATAAAATGAAATGAGTCAGCATTATGAGAACCTCACATCTCTCAGTTAGTTGCTGCATTTGTAAATATGTGCCTTGAAGGTAGCCAGTCATTTCTGCTGTAGTGGGAATGTGGAAATGTTAGGCGTAATGACATGTTTATAAAAGATCTTAAATTATCTCAATAAATGTATACAGAAATGTATACAGAATGTAACAATTCTGTATACCATGATGACCACTTTTGTTTAATTATGTCTTAAACCATAAGATTTAGAAAATTTTACTCTAAATAAAATATATGTTCCAGGTTCCTCTGCTGATTTTGTTCAAAACATTTTTCATTGTAATGAATATTTAGTAAGTTACAAACAACTTGTACTTGGGATGCACTTAGAAACATGTTAAGGTGTTCATGTTAAATGCCTATTAATTTCTCTATGTGAACCAAAACTTGAAGATGTTGATGTATTTTGATAAAGTTACTTGCAGACAGATATATGGTGAATCTAACAAGTCAGTTCCACCCCATACGCAACACCAGCCAGCAGCAACATCGGTGGACATTACCAAAAGCTGCACTTACAGTGATATTCTGCTGATGATGGATGAAAACATTGCCCAAAACATGTAGAGCTGATTAGTAGTAAATAAATCAAAATAGTTGCGTCTTGTTGGTTGTCAATTGTAATTGACATCAACGATGTTTATTCCTTTTTGTGGTGTTACTGTGATCTGAATGTCATATAAGCTTAAAAAGGGGCACATTTATTTAAAATAATTTAATCAAAATGGCATAATAAATGGGAAAACCTGTGAAACAAAAAGATATATTTGGTGAAATCTATAGGAGATATAAAGGCCTATAATTAGGAAATTACAGAAATTATGTTTGAAACAGAATTATCAGTGAATGTGGCATGGATATATTTATGGGGTGCAATAAGAAAGATTTAAAAATAATGAATGGTCATCACTTGGAAACCAAAACAAGAGGGGGGTAATATATTTCAGATATTGTGTACTGTGAAGTGGTATTAGAATAAAATCACTTTATTTGTAGTGAACAGACACTGAACATCTCCATAGAACTGTTTAATATACTATTTTATATAATAATATAATTGGGCCAGAGGCCTTGTGTTCAGTCACCACAAGAAATTCCTCGTAATACTTATACACTCTCCTGGTCACATTTGTCCTTTGGATGACATTCGGTGTTCCTGCATTTGATATCACTATACAAAATTAAGACACTGATATAACTCACAAGACGATCAACAGATAGCAGCAGAAGAGCAGCACACAATAGACCCCTCTGGTGCAAGTTTTATGAACTGTTTGTAATTAGGAGCAACTGGTTCAATAAACTTGGAATGCTGCAAGACGAAAAGCCTACAAGTTTAAGCTAGGTGTGAATGTCATTGTATATACATTTGTGGCTTCCATCAACATCCACCAAAATTTAAACACACAATAGGATCTGTTACTGTAAGACATGGATATTATATATGGAGAAAACATTCGTCCAATTTAGAGTCTCTCTGTGAGCAAAATGAGTGGATGAAAACAAAGCAAAAAAAATTTGCAGGCATCACAATGATGGACAATATATTTATAGCCCAGGCTTAAAAAAATGTATGAGACAAACATACTTCTTATACAAAAATATATATTACATTGAAAATAGCATCCCAGTGATGGAGTCGTCCCTTTAATTTGACACTCATTGTATTTGACTCGACATGGTGCAAAACATCACAAAGAAAATTTCAGAAGAGTCATGTGCAGCTGTCAGTTTAGATATATAAAAGTTTTATGTGAAATCAAATTTAGCCATATGCAGTTACATATATTGCAAATGAAGATAATAATTTCCTCTTCTCAGCTCATGAGGTTATTAAATGCCACATTTTCTCAGGCCATTCAGCACACTTCACACTCGTCTGTAACAACATCAGTCCAACACTTGCCTTAAAGGCACCAGATATTAAAGTCATGGTATAACTTTCAGCTAGCAAAAAGCCCGCATAAAATCAACATGGAAATTTGAAAAGTAAGGCAAATTACTAAATATGAGTTGTTCATCATAGTATAGACATGTTCTGTATAAAAACTTTTACATTTTACTGGATTTGTAGTTTTTTCAGGTAAAAAGTGTTTTTGCTATATATGTGACTTGCTTGTACAGCCAAGCTTTAGGACAATTTGCCCATATGTCTATATTTGTGGTTATCAAAATTTGAATTGTTGTTGATTAAGTTCATCACGTTGTTGTCAGTGACAATTATTGTAGTGTAGTACAGTGTTACTGGAACAAGAAGTCATGTTATGTCGACTGCTGGACAACTGCTCGTCTTCCTTGCAGAGATGAAATCTTGAGAGGAAGTGAACACTTCAGCAGACTGGTTCTTTTCATCAGATTGGGCACTACTTAACAGCTTATTCCTGAGCTCTGAGTTTACAAAAATCTGCTTCTGACAGAGACAGTAAGATACAGAACTCTCTATTTTTATGGTGCTTTTTGCCTTTCCCTGCTGTCAGTTTGAGACATGTAATTCCAAAAAAGTGTTCTTCTTTGTTGTCATGGACCGACACCACCACTACCAGTTTCTGTGGTTTTGTATGTTGCATCTTCACTTAGTTCCTTTGTTATGATGTTATTAAAAAATGTGTTTAAGCAATTTGATCTTACATTCCTCTAGGACTTTGGAACAGATCTGTTATCAAGAGTAGTGTAATGATCCAAGAGATGGTATCAGGATGGATTGAGTCAAAGCTTGCACCAGTGCCACAAGCAGCAAAACCACAAGGCTCCAGTGTATGCTGAGTGCCACTACTCCAGCAGATGCAAGGGCACTGGCTGCAGTTTCTAGGCAGCTGCGGAACTGTGGGTAGTCAAGCCTGGTGATGGCGCAGTAATGGGTGCGTGCGCAGCCAGCATCACATCCTTCTGTGTTGTGATGAAGCTTCACAGAATTGGCTCGGTAATATCTGCAAGAAAAGAATGAAGCAGTGCACTCTTTTTGTGACTTCTGAGAGGTATATGAGTAGATACTGTGAAGCTTATAAACTTGACAGATATCATTAAGACACTTTCACCAAAATGTTTAGCTGAACTGGATCTACAGCACATACAAGGAAAGACATGGGGAGGAACACAAGGAATTAATGCCTAACATAGGTGGTGAAAGCTACCAGACTGAGGTCATTGGTGACACAAAGACTTGACAGGGCAGAGTTTCCCCTGCTCCAAAGCACCAAATAATTCAAGGTGTATGTGGACCATCTATATGTAACTCTGGATCATTGAGCTGAATACAGAGGAGTGAAAAGTACAAGCTATGTTCTCTTCTTAAGCACCACAAGATGATGATGTAGAAGGAAGTGGAGGTACAGTGGTATACATTTTGGCCTTAGCAGGAAATGAAGGTGAATTGTCAGCTTTATGCTTCAGCTACTTTAATGCCCAGAGAAATAACTGTTGGTGGCCATTTAAGATGAGGATGTTTGGGCCCCAGATGTGGTGAAGAAAATATGCATGCTCCTACCTGGAATTGGAACACTGTTGTCCTTACCACAGGCAGGTACTATATTGAATGGCCTGATGATAATACTAAAGCAGAGTGTAGGGCAATGTGATGTGGGGATGTAAGCAGATTTGAAGTGACAAGAATATAGAATTATTTTTACTTTTCTGCTGGTGATCATCTTTGGGTTCTGTTATGATGGAGAAATGCTTTATCAGATGGCTCAAAAGGAATTTTGCATTAAGGATTATGCAGCTGGGAATGGGTTGTGCCTCACAGTTGATAGTCATCTTTGTCTGTAGTATAGGAGGGTAATATGGTAGTGCCTTGTGTAATATGGTTACGAGTGTACACAATTTGTATTAGCTGGGAACGGGGTGTGCCATAAATTTGGTAGTCATCTTTGTCTCTAGTATAGGAGGGTAATACAGTAGTGCCTTGTGTAATATGGTTATGATTGTACACAGTTTGTATTTGCTGGGAACAGGTTGTGCCACTCAGTTGGAAGTCATCTTTGTCTCTAGTATAGGAGGGTAGTACAGTAGTGCCTTGTTTAATATGGTTACAATTGCACACAATTTGTTTTAGTTGAGAATGGGGTGTGCCATGCATTTGGTAGTCATCTTTGTCACTAGTATAGGAGGGTAGAATGGTAGTGGCTTGTGTAATATGGTTACAATTGTATATAATTTTTATTAGTTGGGAATGGGGTTTGCCACACACTTGGTAGTCACCTTTGTCTCTAGTATAGGAGGGTAGTATGGTAGTGGCTTGTTGAATATGGTTACAATTGTACACAATTTGTATTTGGTAACTTGTTTTACACAACGTGGAACCAAGACTTCGTTACTCATTGGTTAGATTATGTGCAAGTTGGCTATAATGTGCAGATATGTATACATCTGAATCACGGAGTACCCATGCCCACCCTGCAGCCTCTTGTGATGCCACAACTATTGCTCTGAGAACATGTGTCAGATGGTATATATATATATATATATATATATATCATTCACAAACTTGGAATATCTTTCCTTTTCTGTATAAAGTACCATGTTGTTTTTGTCTCAGAGTGGCCTTAAACATAAGCATGATGATGCTACTGCAAAAAGAATTTAAGCGTGGAAGATATGATTGAAAGCTCTTTCTTATACTCTGCTTATTTACCTTAAGCCATGAGATTTTTTATACTTATATTGTGGAGGCTGTTTCTCCTCACCCCGTATTTTCCATATCACCAAGCCTTTGAGCAACATGGTTTTGATATCCCTGGAAAAACTGAAGGACGTAACAGACATGTTGGCTGAAAATTACTGTATTACCATGGAATATTAAGGAGCAAGGTGTGTCAGTGTGGACTGAATGCAGTTGGCGCAGCATACAGTTCAGTAGCACACTCTTTTCAAAATGTCATCTACCCACCTAGTACAATACAAGGTTGAGATCAACTTGACCAGTTGTACAACTATCAGACTGTCATGGATTCCATGGAGTTTCTTTCTAGGATGTGGGAGGAACTAGATATTTGTGTGAAAAAAATGTTTTGACTTACAATTTCCTCTCTTTGCTGATCTGTTGTGTTTTTAGTCTGAAATGAGCTTGTTGATAGTGGGCCTTTTGGAAATGTTCTGTGGAAGACTGACTAGAAGGCAGAAAGGGCACAAGGTGTGAGATGCCAGGAGTGACATATAAGGCAGCACCTACAAACTTTGTGTGTGTTGTGTAGTTACTGTATTCTATGACCATGTCCTTCTGTGTGGTTAGTGGAAGTTCAGGATGGGGACAAGTGGCAGGCTGTTGTGATTGCATTAATGGACCTCCAGGTTCCTTAATTTCAGGGAATTCTTGAATAGTAGAGGAACTGCTAGCTTCAAAGGAAGAACTTCTGCTTCATGGAATTAGTTATTTAGTGCAAACAACGTTAAATGTGGATGGTGAGGTGAGGAATTGTTCGTGGCAAATTTGATGCTGCACTATGATCACTTGGGGGTTACCAAAATACTTTTCTGCCCTTCAAGTGCAAAGACACAGGCTACTTGCATCAATTTGTGCCGCACAGATTATGACTGTTAGCTGCCTGAAAAAAAACCGACAGCTTATGGCAGTTATAGTTTCTGTTTGGTATTGCTTCAATAATTCATTGAGTAGATAAAGTGATGTGAGTTTTTGTGTTACGTGCCACGCGACTATGTGCACAAACTTCTGTTATGCTACTTTGTGAAAAGCCACACATGAGATGCACACTGAAACAGTGAGGGTTTATGTAAGATACCGCTGTATACATGTCACGTGTAAGAAAATGAGAAGTTTTTCGCATACATGTAGGACAGTTAGAGTTACAAACAGAAACAGATGTTCATACAGAAATAAATAAATTATAAAGATAAAAATAATGCTGTCTATCACAATTAAGGGGTGTTTATTATGTGTATGGGAGATTTGTTTACAACATGTTTCGGTCCAAATGAACCATCTTCCGGTAATACAAATATCAAAATTATTAAGAAGAGTTACTGGGTTATGAGTGGTTTATATACAAATGAGGTCTCATTTTTGCAATTAATCACTGTATATTGAAGGGTAATTGGGGTGTGTATAGGTGTTGGTTTCTATCATATATTGTGGAAAATGGGTGAGAATATATATATATATACACACACACACACACACACACACACACATTCTCTCACCCACTTTCTTTCTCAAAGCAGACTGTGGACTGTAACCTTTGTAATCGAGGTAATTGTTGACAGGTGAAGGGTGTGTGGGAGGAGGCTTAAGTTTTGTCTTTGAATGAAGCTAAGTTTAAGATTATATATTATAAGCACTTCTTAGATCAGAGTTGTGGTATTCAGGTAACTGCTGGTTGGATGACGATCCCGGAAAATAAAAATAAAAATTGTAATTTAAGGTTAGGGCAAATGTATCATGGGGTGGTATAAAGAGGAAGGATTGAAATATAAAAATAGAAAATGTGGAGAGACTTACATATTTAGGAGGAAGGTTGGGTTATGTGTGCACTGTTAGTTGTATGCATTATGGTTGCTGAGGTAAAGCACCTGAAAGGAATTGAAAGACTTTAATTACAAAAGATGTAGGATGTTTGTAATACTAACGTGGGGAGAAGGTATGTGGAACGTTTATCTGAACCAATGTAAGATTATAAATAAGTGAACACAGACAAGGCTGTTACTTTAAAAAAGAAACAATCAAACTGCAAGTGTTTACTGTACAGAAGCTGGATGAAGTTGGTGCTAGACTTTGACATTCTGCTTGAAAATCCATCTGAACCATTGCACAGGAGACTGGTGTTACAAAATTCTTAATTTTGAACCCAAATAAGACAGGAATACGTGACTGGCATAGTTTGCATAAGCTCAATATGGACGAGGTGTTCAGTAAATTTTTGGAGCAGTGCTGTATACGTGGTAACATGTACAGAGTGGTTTATCATGCAGTGAATCCCTTCGACACAAGAATTAAAATCCGTTCAAGATTGAAGATGTATATTCATAGATAGATATTTGAATGTGAAGGGCACAAGCATGAAAATAATGCAGTTGTAGATGCTCGTACTCTTTAGGCCAGCATTGCACAACTTCTAATTTTTCTATCATGTTGACAACATCAAACATCAATGTTTTAATTAATTGATGTAATAATATCGGCTGTAATTTTTGAAACCTATTTATGCTGTGTATGTGATGATGCTGACAGGTGTCTACATCAGCATATAGTTCCTTAGTGATTGAATTCTTTCTGAGGATGGCTAAATAAAGCCAAAATATGTAGAAGAACATATTATGAAATTATACAGGGTTTATGTGCAGTTAGTTTGAATTAAATACAAAATAATGTAATGTGTAGGTTTGTGAGTTCCTAATGCCGATAACAGTCAGTAGATGTATATCTTGCGAAGACATCTGAATATTTCTGTCCTGCAAGACTGGCTATGTGATTTTTGGCTAATGTTCAAATGTTGATTTTACTTCCATAACATTCATTAAGAAGGATTATGGATGTGTATGGAATATCTGCTTTATATTAATAATTGGGAGGTTTGTCTGAACAGTATTGTGTTTGGTGGAAAAATGTGTTGAATACAAGCTGTAAAATGATGTTACTTAGATTTTAAATATATGTAGAATCTGGAGACCAGAATTACTGAAATTGTACGTGAACTTATAGCCATTGGATTTGATGAAGTGTATTTTGAGAGATATATCTAACTGCAGTCTGCAAACATACTGTAGATAAAAGCATAATGCTGCATTTTACATGCTGCTGTGTGTGTGGAATTGGAATATGATGCTTCATTCTGTAAGAAGAACACTAACTAAAGACGTGTGATAAGAAAGTGCCTTTGGAGTATGCTTGGAGATGGAGACAATTACATAATGAGGTGCTTATAAGGTGGGACTGTCACCAAAAAATGTTAACAATGACTAAGTACAGCAGAGTGTGATAAGTGGAATATAAAGCACATATGTGAGAAAAGAGGTGTGCATAAAAAGTTTTGATGGGAGTACTACAAAGGAAATGACAACTTAGGAGGCCAAGAGGTGGATGACAGATACAGTTTAAATGAGTGAAAAAAGTTGTGAAGGTTTGGATTAATGGAAATCTTTAAGGATGGGATCGGACGGAAGGCATCTGTTTTGCAGATTTTGGATTCCTTTACCTCAAACACAGGGCGTGTGTTGATCAGATGAATATAGTAACTGAATTCTGCACCATGCAGTTATTACGTGAAATGCGTGCTGCGGAACCAGATCAAATGTTTGTGGTGTAACAATTCTTGCTCATATCACACACCTGTGAAAAAGGGACGTTCCTTCGTGTCCTTGAAAGCTCTCGACCAGGTTGTGCAGTTCATTTGCTGTCACGTCGTTCAGGCCATAATATTGTGTGAGGTTGTACTCTGACAGCCAATCTGTCACATTCCGCATGTTGGATGCATTGAGGTCCAGGTAGTACTGACTATAGTCGAGCACCTGTTGCAGTAAACAAATAACACCTGTTATATGAACCACACTAACGTTCTGGGCAGTGTCAATTGTCTGGGTTTATTGAAAACGTCACGTTTCGGTGAGTGAATTTGTTTCCATCTTTAGGTGGGGAGGACAGATGGGGTTACTATTTCGTCGGTCCAGCTTCTGCTCTTTCTTACGGGGCGGACAAAGCAGGATCCTTAAGGCAGAGGGAGATCGACTATCGGGTTATTTCATGTTTTAATGAACCTGAAAAAATTTGTTAAACTGTATCGTCATTACAGTTTTACAGTACCGCATTGGGCATGCAGTTGAAGTGAGATAGACTAAGTGTAGAACAATTGAATTTTGTTTCTCACTATGTCGTAACGCGTGACGAGTAAGTGAAAATAGCTTCCGTTTAACGAATGTAAATGTGTGGGATTAGTAATGTAATTGAACAGTATAGATTGCCAAAAACTAACGCTTCAACTTACTACAAAGGCAGCTTATTTTTGTAAAAATTTTTTATTGCTTCGTCATGAGAATTTGTTTTTTTTTTTTAAATGTCACGTAATTTCCTACGTGCCGTTTTCAAGTTGCCAGAATATCTTACAGATTTTCATGTTGCATTATTCCTTTTTATGTACTGTATTTGTACAAAGTAGTCTTCTTTACCAGCATGTGTTCAGATCTTCCTTACCCTAAAATGTGTATTCTTACATATCTGCCTGTTTTTCCAACAACTTCCCTTTAAACAGGTTCAGTTTAAGTATGAACAATTTATATTCTTGCCTTTATAGTCTTGTTTTCTTTGCACGTTATCTTTGTACCACACTTCTGTTCATGTTAGTAATGCTGTTGACGTTGTTCACACGCTTAATTTGAATTTTTGTGCTTTAATTTAATTATAATTAATAAGATAAATTTGTCAAACAGTGCCGTAGAATACAGCACTTTACCCTTTTATACATAGTGTGACAAATCTGGTTCTTCAGTTCGTTGTGCAAGGAACTCCCTTTAAAATCCGACCAGTATCAGTCAAATGTGGGCCCGGTAGCTCAGTCGGTATAGCGACTGACTACGGACTGGACGGTCCGGGATCGAATCCCGGTGCGGACGAGATTTTCCGCCCGTCCACACCGGCCGTGGGGCCCACCCAGCCTCCTGTACAATGGGTACCGGGTCTTTCCCGGGGGTAAAGTGCGGCCGGGGCATGCTGCTGACCACTCACCCCCTTCTAGTGCCACGGTTATGGAAGAGTAGAGCTATACCTCTGCCCACCCTCTGGACCACACCGGGCCTGTTACGGTGTAACGGGATCAGTTTACCTTTTATCAGTCAAGTGGTTCTTGAGATATCTCGAGAACTGTCAAGTAATGTAACAGAATACTGAACATAGAGAATAAGTTACATTGGTCTTTACATATTTATGTTCGAAACGTCTATGATTTTGACAAATGCCTTATGATTTACGTTTGAGGCGTGCCAAAAAATCACGCTTACTATTCGCAGATTTTAAACAAAATTGGAATTAATTTGTAACATTAGGAAAAGTCACTAGCATTAGATATTACGACAGCTCATTTAACGGCTCTTAGAACTGCTGTGTGCAGACAGACGGAAGACCAAAATTTTAAACTTTCAGATTTTCAGTGTTCTCTACCAGAGAAAAGAGTTTGGACGGATAAAGTATTAAAATCCATTAGATAACGAAATAGTGGGATTTTATTAAAAGGGATAGACTTTTAATTACGAGAATTGAATTGCCATGTTATCGTAAAAGGCAGTTCATCGGTAACTATACTGAAATAGTTTCTGGAAGAACTGTTGTTGGTGGGGGCTTGAAAGAAGACGGTTGGAAGCCAGGCCATTTTGTTGTTGATGACATTGTCTGTATAGTCAATTTTATTGTCGAGTTTTGTGGTATGAGTCTTACCTACTTGTTCGTAACATTGATGGTGGTTAATTATTGCTGGTATTACTTAATTATTTGTCGGTGAATTTCGAGTGCTAGATCAATGTTGATGTTCGGGAAAAAAAACTTGAAATATTATACAATATAACCCAGCTATGCGAATTTGTTTCAATACTCAATTCTGCTGGGACATGACACCGTGTAGATTGGTAAATAGGTACCAACGGTTCGAAGTAGGTTGCTGCCTTTAAGTTTAGTGTTTACTAAGTCCAGAAAGGTTACTGGAAAAGGCGGTAACTATTTACCAATACACACAGTGTCATTCTTCTTTAGCTTTCCTGTGGAAGGTTAAAACCTCCCACGGTATTATTTAAATTCATATTTTGATGAACAAGGAACTGTGTTGTAATTCCTTAAATTAATGTACTGGTTGGAGTTTTCGCAGAAAGGGGAGATGAACCCAGGTCTGTAAAAATTGTAAGAGTGTCTCATTTTCCCTATTTCTTACAATAAGGTGAAGTTCTTCCTGAATGCATACGGGGGCATTAAAAGCTTATATCCAATCATTCTTAACCACGGCACTATAGACACTTTGGCTAACTTTCGGATTCGTAGATTGTACAACTGTTAATACAAACAAGTCATAAATGAGTCTTCTTCCCTCACCTCACAAGGCTCAAGTGCTTTGAAGCCTACTCATTATTAGAACTGATTTTTCCTTATGGTCCTAAGTGATCATCGCATTTTCTCCTCTTGCAATGTATGTGTACTCCACGTTACGGACTGCGTCCAACATAATGTCTAAATACTTCTACCAGGTTAACTGAAAAGTTTACATCTGTTCAAATAACCCGTAACGTGTGGTCTGTTTCTTAGGTGTTATTCTATTCCAAGTAAGAAAGTAAACTGTGTAAAGAGATAAGAGTAACGCTGTGTATCTGTAACAAGTACACTGCTTACCTGGCCAGTGTCCGTGTCGAACTTGTAGAGGCGCAGTCCCGGATTGTTAGCACCACCGAATGTCCTCTTTGGAGACACAGAAGGGGCAATAAAAATCCACGACACAGGGCGATCTGGGAAAATTTTTAAGAAGGCGTATTATAAATGTACCTAGAAACTTGGTATTACAATTTGCATGTGAAAGGTGCAAACGTGGCGAAGGAAACAACTTCGGGGTTGTGCAGCGAGGATTTCTCATTTCCATCAGTTACATGGTCTAGACCACGGCTGGGGAAACATTTTGAGGGCGCGTGCCCAAACCTTCTACAAATTTCGAAGAAATCTTTTCGAGTGACCATGGGAAATTTTAAGAGCAAAATAAGGTCTTGGAGTTTTCCATAAATTATTAATAATTACTGCATCATTATTAATAAATATTATAATTATATAATTAATGCTTATAATAATTATTGTGTTTCTAATAAAGGCCTCCTCGAGGAATGCGATAAGGAATACAAAGTGGAAGTGACTGGGACTGCTACTGTTTGAAAAGGTTTTGTCCAGTTTCACATATTTGCCCTTTCACCGCAGGCCGGCGACCCATTGATAAATAGCCAGCAAACACTTCAGACAACTCCCGGTTTGTGTAAAAATGTTTCACTCCCAGTATTATTTAGTAGTTACGGATATTTACATACAGTCTCTACAGAGTCAGGTACACACACACACACACACACATACACAACACACAACACGCGCACACACACACACGCGCGCGCACGCACGCTCTCTCTATCTCTCTCTCTATAGAGAAGCTACTCAGGCAGAAGAAATAAAAATGTATTGCAACACCAGTGAATTCCGCGTGCCAAGAAAATCTTCCCGTCTTCCATTTTGGCCACGCGTTCCATGGTTTCGTCAGTCCTAGTCTAGACTAAGGTGTGATATTAGTTATAACATCGGAAGGAAAAGAAGGTTGCATTTTCAAGGCACTATACTAGCACTGAACTGGAGATAATGAGAGTACTAGGGAAACCGCCGTCAGGGTGGTCAGATTCCAACCAAAGAACTTACGATTACGAAGCAAGAGAATACCACTGAACTGAGCGTTTTGGTTTCATTGTTGTCTGTTTCATTGTTTCAGGGTGGGCCAAGATATTGCAGCTGGTATAGCAACTCGCTACGGCCTGGACGGTCCGGGGATCGAGTCCCGGTAGGGGCGAGATTTTCCGCACCCGTCCAGACCGGCCCTGGGGCCCACCCAAACTTCTGTACAATGAATACTGGGTCATTTCCGAGGTAAAGCTGTCGAGGCCTGACGTTTACTACCGACCATAATGTAGCACCGCGGTTAAAGGTAGAGTAGAGCTATACCTTCACTCCCATTTGCACCTTTGTGGTAACTTATGCGGTGAACTTTACCTTTACCTGAGTGGTTGGATAGCGGGAGACACCGAGTGGTGCTTCGGTGGGGACAGGGAGCGGATTTTTGCATTTACAACGATCCGTCAGTGGCTCAGTACTGTAGTAAAGTAAAATGCTTGATAATGAATGAGCAAAGAATACGTAGTAGACTGAATCGCTCTTATTCGTGCTGAATCTTAAACTTCTGTGATTGATTTATTGCATGCAACGCTGCCATTGAAGGGGAATTGTCATCGCGATTCCCCCACCCCCACCCCCTCCCCCAACGTAATCTATTTCGTGATGAAATATGAAGTAACTTTTGACAAGGGATGCTCTGCTATAAATTTCATGCCTGTGAAGGGACTTAAGTTACACCGGTGTTACGTATTACGGCTCCACGAGGAATCGATCGCGTCGTGATGTTGCACCTTGATATCTCGGCAACGTCTTCTATTCGGGGCTTGGCGGGTGGCAGAGCTCACAGGCGATTACCGTGTAAGAGCACACAATCCGTTGGAAGAGGAAGCTATTTGGCGTTGTGATACTGGATACATGAGTGGCAGACTTTGCACCCCTGTTTTTACATTTGCTTATGATTTTTGCTTGTTTTAAAATGCTGCATTATGGGAAATATTTATGTACCTTCGAAAATGATGAAAATGTTATAATCTGAGGTCCCATAAATATTGAATCTTTAGCAACGTCGCTGTGGAATCTCAAATCTTGAAATGTTCTCATGATTTTAAGGTATGTTCTGAAAGTTGTCCACAGAGTGCTTAACAAGGGCAGGAAACTATCACCATAAAGGGTCTACAACGAGTTTCCGCAAGAAGTGCTTTTTATGTGCGGTTCATACCTTTAATGCATACATGTGTTTTGCGTACGTAAGGTACGTGGCATTTGTGATGTTGTGGTCTGCTGAATTTGTAGTAAGGTTGGGGAGGAAATCTCTGTCTTCATCTGTGAGGTAGGAGAGTGTAGGTATATGTTTTAATCGATTCGTGGAAATCTTTGAAAGTACCGTATTACTAATTTATAAGCTAATTAATTAATCAATTTGCCTATACCTGCTTGTTAAAAGTTTTTCTACAATACATTATGTAGCGGCTAATGATGTGATAATGAATAATACATTGAAAAGAATTATGCAATATAAAGCAACGAAATGCTCATTTCCTAAATTAATGTTTTAATTTTTAATTTTGACGTACCGTACCTTAACTCTATATACAACCGTCTTCCTGAATATGAACCCTCGGGTTCGAAACATGCAGAAGATATCAAAAAATTAAAAATTAAAATATTAATTTAGGAAATGTGCATTTCGTTAGTTTATATTCTATAATTATATTACAATGCATGGTGCAAAAAAACATAAAATTGAAAATGTGTGAGTAAGAAACGTTAGCCTTATTCATCATCATCATCATCATCAACATAAACATCAAGGATTGGACCCTTTGATCCGTTCCGTCTCCAGAGTTACAGCTGCTCGCGCCAACGCTTCTTCGGTCTTCCAATTGTTCTCCTTCCTTGTGGTCTGTAGTGGTATGATTTCA
>Ga0123352_10003787_pt1 | contig 22027 bp, 6 predicted proteins | sample TergutLab28metaG_FD_89700 | JGI IMG/M metagenome (GOLD analysis project Ga0123352, IMG submission 89700) | Labiotermes labralis P1 segment gut microbial communities from Petit-Saut dam, French Guiana - Lab288 P1 | ecosystem: Host-associated > Arthropoda: Insects > Digestive system > Gut ...
ATATACCCTTTTTATTGTATACAAATAAAAATAACAAGAATTTGTAAGCATTTGGGATCCCACAATGCATTGAAACATAGACAGTTCTTGTATCTGTGTTCTCAGAGGGCCTGAAGATGACCTAATAAATGTCGAAACATGTCGCCCTGAAAATATATTATTTTATTGATTATAAATAAAGTGTCGTGTTATTGACTGACGTGTTGTATTTATACCTTATTTTATTGCTCGTGCGGTATATTAATATGACCTTAATATGACCTTAATATATGCACTTATTGTTCTTATTATTCATCACAGGCCATTAACGAAGTTAGTACTGTTAAAATATCTTAAGGGTTTCTTAAGTGTGAATGTGACTTGAATGAAATGTATAAAAATAGGTAGTTGTCGATGTATGTGTATTTGTGCGTATCTGTGACACCTCTGATGTATTCCTCGTTGGTATTTCTTTAATTTCGGTCTTAAAAGCCGGTTTTAAATTATGACGTCACCGCCTGCGTACATTCAAACTTATGAAAGATAGCATAAAATATACAGACGTAGTGCTGGCGGAGAGCAATCAAGGATATTCTTTACTTTGGTGGTTGGGCTAAGAACAACGATCGTCTCACCTAAGTTAATGTGTCCAGTAACTTTGAGTTGTGCAGGTTATATGATGAAGTTTGTTTTCAAAATAACGCAGAAGATGTAAACAATATTTTAAAAAATACGAAAATTTCAAATATTTGTGAAAACAGATAACAATGTAAGATTTTAATGATGATTAAATTAAGAAAAAGTTAATTTATTTTAAGACTTACTATCTTTCAATTCGCAGTTATCTGACTTCTCATCTGCACTCTAAAAAAATGAAATCTAAGTGTTCCCCATTCAGAAATATTATTTCACCACTTGTCTGTCAGTACGTCACATGCTTTATGCCGTAAAGGAAAATTATAATTTGAGGGGCTTGATAGCAATTTGCTGACGAGAATATCTGGACCTGAGTGAAAAAGTAATAGGAAGCTGGAGAACCTCGCAAACTGAGGACCTCCGTAACCTGTGTTCTTTATCAGATTCTAACATTAAGATCGATATGCAAGTAGTGTGTTCGACGATGCATGTAGCATCTATGAGAAAAACGATAAATTTGTAAAATATTTGTCAGATAATACGAAATAGCTTTTTGTGAAACAGGAAATTGTATAGAAAGATAAACTTAAAGTGGACTATATGTGTGTGTGTGTGTGTTTGTGTGTGTGCGCGTGTGTGTGTGCGCGCGCGTGTGTGTGTGCGCGGCGTGTGTGTATAAGTTCAAGCGCTCGCGAGCGCGCAAGGAGAGTATCTTCTGGCTCAGTATAAGATATCTTGTGAACAAGGTATTGAAACTCCTTCTTCCATAAAGGCGAGGAATTTTGTAGTTGTCTGGTGGCTTTTTAACCGTTCAAGGAAACACCTGGGTAAGCACCTTGTGGTAATACGACTACTCGGTTTTATTTTCTTTAGGTCGTTGTTTGCCTGCGTCTGTCCCTGACGGCTGATATTTGACTCCAGAGAATTGTGGTGGACAAAGTAACATCGGGGCCGGTTTTTCTCAGTGTTCTTTTATTTGTCCCTTTCATTATCATTCCACAGATGCTCCATTTAACTACTTATGTGTAAATAAAGTTTAACAAATGAGGGCGTAGTTAAATAGACGACTTCCATCTCTCCGTTTTTGCAGCGTAAGTTCTCTTACGTGTTGGTGCACCTGACATCTTTGTTAACCCCTGCGATAAGAGAAGGCAAATTGTGCTCTGGTTTCTCTCTAAACGTCGAGGGTGCGTCTGGGTGAGATCACGGGAGGGAGGATTGAATGCAATAAACAAGAGCGTTCCAGCAGCTCAGGAAGCGAAAAAAATATATTTTCGGGTGTCAAGTACTGTCAGGTTCAGACCTACACAGGACCCGATAAAAACGATTGAAGGGATTAAAATAGGCGATCCAACTGAGATTGTGTTTTGAGCTGGAAGTTACAACACAAAGTCCAGTTCCCGTATTCAGATCTAAGAAAATGTTTTCCTTGCTTATTTATAAACGTTTTTCGTCGCACGGTTGGCAAATAACAAGATAATCTAACCGAATTATTTACCCTTATTTAGACGAACGTTTTTCTACCATGTTCATATTTTAATATTCGTTATGCAAAATAAATTTTACTCCTGGTAATTACGTATTAACACATAGATTAGGTTGTGTTAAGATATGTTATTTTTTCAGGGGGTAAAGCTGCCTGGACGTTGTGTTAAACACCCACCTCTTCCCTGTTCCGGTTTGTGAAAATATAGGAGCAGTACATCTGCCTCCTGTCTGGGACTATACACCCATGTCATGGGGTGGCTTTACCTTTCATATGCATTAACCTGCACTTACTGTGACTAAATAGTCCTCCTGCTACCAGCCGCGACAGTGATAGACTAGAAACCGGCGTTTTGGAAGCATTATCTGTCCATATTATCAGATTCTGACTCTTATAGCCCGATGATAATGTACTAAATATGTTAGCCACCAAAACTTTAAATACCATATGACTTTTGATTTGTTTCCAAATGGTAAACACACAAATCAGGAGAGGTTTTCTCTTTTCTGGTCTGTTAGCCAACGTGTGTTTCTGGTTGTTTACTGAAGTTTGGGGACAAACTGTCGGTTCGAGTTTAAAGTTACAAGCAGGTCAGCAGTATGGAGATTACCATTACAGACGTTACAGGTTATCGGGTGGTATATCTACTCACACTGAAGAAGAAATATCGCTGATCTTGTAGTCGCTGAGCTACGTGTTTCACTGACGCAATTCTTCTTTTACTTTTCCATCCTCTAGAATTAATAACACGACGATTCGGAAGCCGGCTGTCCTTCCTTCTTCAAGAATAGAAGCACCTAACCTGGTGGACTTCTTAGATCCAGTTCTTCTTAGTCACTGGTACCAGCTTGTGAAGGTACGCGCCTGAGAAAGACAGACATTGGGCTGTAGGAATCAAGAGAACGCAGACAAAATTTAGAAGATGGTAATCTGCTAAGATCCAAACAAGGACAAAAATCATTTGAAGAGAACCACTGTATACTTTGGAAGGAAGATAAAATTTTGTAGATATAAGCAAATTCGTTGCATAGAAAACGTAAGGAAGAGGCAAACATATCGTTTTTACAAAATCCGCTTAGTCAACCCAGCACTGAAATTTCGCCCATCTAGTATCGTTTGATCAGTAAAGAACTGTCTAAATATTACGTTTGATCACATGAAGATTCACCTATGTCTCTACAGAAGGTGTTAGTGGTGTCAGGTATTTTAAATGCGTGGGTTCTGGTATTTGTGTTATGTCAGTGTTCTGATTAGTCTGAGTGCATGGCTATTTTCGGTGGTTGCAGTTTGTGCAGTGTCCCTGGCTTTATTTTTTTGAGACCCAAGGTTGGTTTTAATTTTACTATAGCTCTCTTCCTATTACTACACGTGGACGTGGAAGTGATCTATTCTCAGGCGCATATCCTAACACGCTGAGTTTTTCTATGGTACCAGTGATGCCTTATTGCCTGAAGATGGAAGCAGAGGTGGCTTCCGAAAGTTGTGTTTTTTAAAAAGTTTTAGACGAGGGAAAAATCCAAAAAAGGAGATTTTGTCAGAGAGTCATACGCCATGGTCAAAGCACTGTAGTTCTTGAACTAGATTAGGCGTTGGAAGACGAAGAATTTGGGTATGACGCCCGAGAGAGTCAAGAATATTTGCGCTTTTCCACATCGTCTACAGAACTTTGAGATCACCCAACATCCCATTCGCAAACTTTCAGCTGTTTTCCAGCTTTAAACTGGTGAAGACATGAAGCCAACCGCTCACATCCGTCTAATACAAAGGTCAAAATTTTTAAACTACATCTTCATTTCCTCACGTGTTCGGCATAAGAAAAACTGCTTTTCTTTATTTCTGAACATGTTAAATCGTTCTACCATCATTGGCCTACTCTGTTCTCAAGAAACCTTTAGACAAAACAGTTTGCATCAGGGGAAAGTGAGGCTGTAGGTGAAATAGGAACGGCTGTTGAAGCAGCTTCGTGTTTCTTACCGTTACCCATATGTGATAATGACAGCAATGTGTTAGATGAAAGCATAAACTTTTTCAAGCACCAGCAACAAAACTGGTCTCGAATGTACAAAAATGTAACTAAGTCTAGAAAACAAAACCTGATACAAATTGATAATAGAGAATAGTAATAAATTTTTCTATATACTGTCGTGAAACAAATAAGTACACTAGGTTGAAGCTGAGAAAATAGTTCTCTTATATGTATATGGATGTGGACCTGGTAGCTCAGTCTACGGGCTGGACGGTCCGGGGATGGAATCCCGGTGAGGGCGAGATTTTCCGCACTTGTCTAGACCGGCCCTGGGACCCACCCAGCCTCCTGTACAATGGGTACCGGGACTTCCCCGGGGATAAAGAGCGGGCGGGGCGTGATGCTGACCCCTCATCCCCTTCTAGTGCCGTGGTCAAGAAAGAGTAGAGCCATACCTCTACTCTTCCTATGGGCCGTACGGCCTGTACATAGCCTCAGTGCCTGTACAAGGGTGCATTTTACCTTTACCTATACCTCTACTCCCCCTATTGGCCGTACGGCCTGTACAGAGCCTCAGTGCCTGTACAGTAGAGCTATACCTCTACTCTTCCTATGGGTCGTACGGCCTGTACATAGCCTCAGTGCCTGTACAAGGGTGCACTTTACCTTTACCTATACCTCTACTCCCCCTATTGGCCGTACGGCCTGTACAGAGCCTCGGTGCCTGTACAAGGGTGCATTTTAACTTTGTATATATGTGGATAGAGGATTTGTGTGGAAAGCTGTGATCTACTTTAGAAATATTTTCGAAATTATATGACTTAAGATACGAGATGTCTGGCTTTAAACTGCAAGGCAAATATGATGTCTTAAAATTCGAAGTATTTATTTCACAAATAAATTAAATTATTGGGTGAGGTGATTACATTCTATAACCATGATCCACTGGACATACATGTGCCCCACATTAGAACGTAGATTCCAAGTGAATGTAATGCAGGTATTTTAAAACATTAATCATCTCTTAAATGCCCTTGTGTTAAAAAAATTGATGTTAAAAGAAGAATAATCGTACATTATTTACAAGTTTTAATACTGTTGTGTCATATCATGAAACATAATTTTAAGTTCCCTTTATCACAAATTGGAAATTTTTCTGAAGCCCGCACTGTCACATCCCACGAGAAAATTTATATCGAATTCTAAAACTAGTGTAAATCAGAATCATTTTTATGTACAATACAGTGTTAATATTTTTCCAATAAAGTCCACCATGGTCGTAAGTCCTGATGGGAAGTGCCAAGAGGCACGTAATAAGCTCAGACAGACCACTTAAGCTTGCTTGTTTAAAGGTCACCGCTGTTGGAGAATGGGAAGTTTATTTTGTCACTAACAGCAACTGCCCTTAACTCTGCAAGAGGCGCTAATGTCTCTGAGTGACTGGTGTCAACAGGAAAAGGCCGTCTGTTATGACATCAATATAAGTTAAACCTCAAGTGGCTCTCAGTCCTCGCTTAATCCTCCAGAGTCCGGTGGTTACTGTCCGTACCACTAGGATTCACATTCAAAAACCCTACAATCTGCCCACAGAATACATTTTTGTTACAATTATTGCCACAACAAAGTCAGAATAACGTCCTGTACAGAATTAAGGGTTGGATTTTGCCACGAAACTGTATGTGTTTACTGTGCGGTACAAACTGAATATTTAAATAAAACCCAGGTTAAATTTAGTCATCAAACTTTAAAGTCTAAAGAATTTTCTCACTTGCTAACAGTGACGTTCATATATACTAATAACATAAAGTAAAAAATCTTAATGTTTTGTTGAACGTGCATCTCAGTATGTTTAACTTAGAAATTAACCAACTTGATACAAAAACTTTTCGTTTTACAATAAGTTTATATCATCACATCTATAGGTGTGATGATACCAGAGGCTGCGTAATGCAGTTTTGACTTCCTGATGATGAGCACATGTGCTCGAAACATGTAGAGACATGAAATAATCTTATTGTAAAACAAAAATTTTGTGCATCAAGTTGGTTAATTACTGAGATAAATATAAAGTAAAAAGTCGGTGAACAATATTTAATACTCATTGTGTTAGGTATATGTTGTGACAATGGTGGATAAAGGCAAGAGTTCTGTTTAGTCAAAAATGTCAGTAAAATGAATCCAACTGACTGAAAACAGGAAAAACTACATCTCTGGAAAAGTCATGAAAGTATCAAATATTAGGAGTTTTTACTCACAAGAGGCCTCTATATACATGCATACACACACACACACACACACACAGAGGCGCGCATATATATATAGACACACACTCATATTTATCACATGATCACTCATACATTTTTGCGTTGTTTTATTTTTAAAAATATCAGTTTTTTTTACAGTGTTAATACCGGTATATTATGACATTCTTTATAATTTTCTAATAAGGGTTGTGCATTTTATGTTTAAGGCAGGCTACTTTTTATGATGTTTTCGCTTTTCGGGATATTAGGTTGCGTTTATTGGTAGTTACTGACCGACTTCGCGCGACAGCCTATCGGTCTCATCTGCAACGGTTAAGCAGTCCAATAGGGAATTCTTATACTGCCTTACCTTTGAATACAGAATCAATGGGCTATCTCGAAATGTCTATTACTACCAGTCAAACCTGCTTAACATTTCAAATAGGCGAAGGCTTTATTTGTTGCGGCTGAAGTCTGAAATCCCACATAACATTGATGACGGCAGAATAAATGCTCAGAAATAAATTGTAGTTGAGTGAGAAACTTCGTAAATACACATAGACAGAGTTTTAATAAGGATTAAGGAATGAACCGTGACTTCTGATGAATATTCACTCAGACATAGAGAATAAATCAATGTTAGTTTTGAAAAGTGTAATTGTACATACAGTGATTTACAAGAAATAGATAAATGTAACAGTCGAGCATATGTATTTAAAAAACAGCTACATATTTCAGCTTCAAGCAAGCTGTCATAAGACTGTACAAAGTGCTATATATGAAATATACAATTAAAAAAATTCAATTTTGATATCTAAACTTGTTGCATTGACACATGTACAATATATTTGATATATCACTATTTCACGGTTTCTAGTACAAAAATTATAATAAACATGATGGCTTGTACAGCCGATGAAGGCTTCTTTGTAAAGCTGAAATATGTAGCTGTTAGTAAAATATACATGTTTCTTTTAACGTGCATATTTATTTCCTTCTAGAATATCAATATGACGCACAAAGACAAATCCTTTGACACAGCAAGCGGATCATTTTTTTTCAAAAGGAGGCTATTTGATTGTGTTTACAGGGAACTGAAGTGCACTAAACAGACTGCAGCATTTATTAGTACAGAATTAGATTAAAGAAAACGTATTGAAGGAAAGTGAAAAGCATAAGGGAGACAGATGCACGAGACAGTTCCTACGGAAAAGCAAAGAAACTAACTAGCAGGATACGTCGTGTACGTACTGTACAGTGTGCATGTTGATTGTATGTCAGAAGAGTTAACGGGACTTGTACTTCGCTCACTCCCACGGACACTGAAATTCTGAATGGCTATCTAAACCTTTCCGTTAGAAGAAACAGCTGCTGAAATTTTTTCGCACGATTTTATGTTTGTAGTGTTGGTACAAAACAGTGTAAGATAGGAGTGAGTTTTGGCGACGAATAGTATTCGGAAGAGAAGAATACAAATGTGTGCCATTGGCGGAATAAGAAGGAGTAATAGTAAGATCAGACTACCAAGTTCATTCAAGAAAAAAATCAATTTTTTTAATGTAATTACAAAGAGAAAATTCGGACGAAAATTTTGTAGCTAATAAAATTAACTGTATTTTGAAGACTTAATGTATGACGTCGTGTGTATTGCTTACATTCGTTGGCACTTTGTACAATCTCTCAGCCTTCATATGTGGGGTCCCAGAATTCCGTTTCTTCTCGTACTTTCAGTCAGCAATACCCTCCATGTAATCAAAAATATGTACCAATCTGCATGACCTTATTTGTAGTGGACTTAACAATTAACCAACACACTTGTGTTAACTTCGATACTCTAAAAATTATGCCCCTTTTATTTTTCGTTCCGTGCATTTTCTATATCTAATTCACGACGCTAAACCAATGAGAGGCACAAAATTGTTTATTAGATAGTTATATTATAACTAATACAAACCTGTATTGTGCACATATCTATATATACATAGAGTCATAAACAAAACAATATCACAATTAGTAGCGATATATAATATATACAACTACATGTTTCGGCCCTGCATGTAGGCCATCATCAGGTTGTCCAAAGAACTTATTAAGTGACTGTACAGTATGTGTGGTAATTGTGGAAAGGGGAGGAGATCTCGTCTTACGTCATAAATCGTGGGATTAGTAAAAGCTGAAATAAACATATTAAGGGGTTACATCAATTGTGAACATCTTATGATTCTAACATGCAAATTAGGTAGTCACTTAATAAGTTCTTTAGACAACCTGATTATGGCCTACATGCAGGGCCGAAACATGTAGTTGTATATATTATATATCGCTACTAATTGTAATATTGTTGTGTTCATGACTGTGTGTATATATAGATATATACACACACTACAGCTTTGTATTGTTGGCCTAACAGAACGGGGACGACACACCTTAAGATTATATTATAAAATCACACTAAATGTTTCTATATGTTTCGATTCGCTAGGGACCATCAACAGGGAATCAAATCAAAACAGTACCGAATATTAAATATTTGACTCTTTTACACCTTGTCAGCTGTGTAAAAGTGGCTAATTTGGTTGTATATCACATTGCTTTGGTTTGATTTCCTGATGATTGTCCCTTGCATATCTAAATATTTAGGAACGATTATTGTGATGTAATATAAATAAAAAGGAACATTACTGTACATTTTGTTGGTTTAGTGTCGTCAATTATTTTGTCTATTGTGATTCCACAAACCCATTGTGAACCATATGTAATTGTATTACAAATCGCCTGGTGTCAGAAATTTTCCATGTTAATAGAAGATACATTAATGAAAAGTTTAGTTTGGTGGATCATAAAATTTGAAACAGGATGTCGAAGAATGTTTTATCTTCAACACAATATTTGGTTACTTTTTTTTCTGAAAACTTCCAGTTATTTTAAACTTTATGCCGAACCGATAATGATATTAAACTATTTTCTGGTGAGTCTTGTTCTAAGTGTTTTTCTGATTTTATATTTTCTTTCGTCTTACTCCTCTCTGTAGGCAAATCTAAAAACGCTTAATGCCTATCATACGCTAGCTGTTACCTTATTTTTTTGGTACAATTTTTTTCAGGTACTTTTATGATAGAGCGTTCTCTTAATTAGCGTAACTAAGTATTTATTCCCACAGATCAACAAGAGTGCAAATATTCCCCTATTAATAATAAAAGTGCAAGGAAAGGAACCTTTATCATGTCTATGAAGTACAGTGTGACAGTTTGTGCCAGGTTTTGAAAAGTATGTAAGATAACACTCAAGTCGGAATTAGACCCCTTGAGAAGAAATACGTGTTTCTTCAGAGGCAACATTAGACAACACTGGGGCCGGTTCATAACGAATGTCGAAGAAAATATTTGTAGTGAAAGTACGGTTTTGAAACAGGTTCCGTGTGGCAGTGCGTATTGGTAAAATCGATAGATTTTTGACTCGTTTGCAGTGAGATTAGAGAAACCGTCGCCTAAATAATAAAAGTAAAACGCGTCATAAGCAGATAATCTCAGAGTAATATGCGAGGTGTCTTTACGTGGCAATGAACTTGGGATATTACAGTAAAGTAAAATAAAATAATCTGACTCATCTTCTTTCGGATAAATAAATTCATGAAAACACAGAGAACAATCTAATATATAAATTCTTGTAAATTTCAGAGATATGAATTAATAGAGGTTCTGCGAATAAAACGAAGGGAAAATTAGCAAACGTTAAAGGTCCTAGGCCTCGCGAAATTGGACGTCATTAATAGATAAACTACAGTAAACAATTGGCGGGCACCTTAAATGATATTTCTGAGGACCGTCTTTTACGGCCAGCTGTTTCACGAGATCAAAAGTGACTTGATGTGGGGATTTTCGAAAAAAACTTTCATAAAACAACGCCCACACAAAGGACGGCGTTAGAAAAATATCCGGAACGTAGTATCGGAAATTTCTGTACCAGAATTTCAACTTTTTATTAAATTTTATCAAAATATAAAGGATATCTGAGAGTTTAAGGGATCATTGCAAATATATGGTAAGGTGAATTTTGTAAAAAAAAACACAACAATAAATTATGGCTAAATGAAGGTGTTTATTAGCAACGAAGAACTATAGCGGCCAACTTCAGGTTCTGACAATTTTCTGCTAAAAAGTTTATATAATAGCACAAAATTGTCAGAACCTGAAGATGACCGCTATAGGCCGAAGCATGTAGTTCTTCCTTGCTAATAAGCACCATCATTTAGCCATAATTTATAGTTGTGTTTTTTGAAGAAATTCACCTTACCATATAGTTTAAAACGCACAACGGGTATGACACACATCAGAATCAGATCATTGCAAATATGTGACTGAACACGCGGTAAGTTTTAGACCTTTTATAAATGAGCTTGGTGTGAGTGATTGAGTCACACCATAGTTGCCATGGTTACCAGTGACGCCACATTGCATTGCCACGGTTTCTGAGAAAGGCTGCCTTTTCTATGACGTACGCCCCGAGACTGAAGAAACTGTGCTTGTTGATGATAGAATGTGCTTTCCGTAAGGTATGGATTGAGGTTGAAACAACATTTAAGCCTCCAGCCTGTAACACAATGTGGCACAAAGGAAAAGCAGCACTAAGTTATGTAAGATTAACGGACTTTTATTTAAAAAAAATAACTAATTTTCGAAGTGGCCGTTATTAGCGCGTGAATGTTATAGCAGACCTTCACAGGAGGCGAACCTGGTCAACACCAAATAAAGCAGACTGTCAATGAAATTTTCATGAGTAATTCCCACGGCAATTAGACATTCCGTACTATACTGAAATAAGTAAAGATCTACTCAATTATTACACCAACCACTGCACATAAAAAAAATTATAAAATTTACACATTAAAACATTAAAAACGCTCCGACATGTTTCGGTCCTAAGACCATCATCACGGAGATATACATATTCCTTGCTAAAATCACACTAGAAATAGTCACAGATTAATTTCGTTGTACAAGTTGGGTGTTGTGGCAGCATGCCGTATGTGTAATGTTATGTTGCGAAGAGTGGCCTGCTACATCCATAGCAGGGCACTCTTCGCAACATAACATTACACAACACGGCATGCTGCCACAACACCCAACTTGTACAACGAAATTAATCTGTTACTATTTCTAATGTGACTTTAGCAAGGAATATATAGCTCCCTGATGATGGTCTTAGGACCGAAACATGTCGGAGCGTTTTTAATGTTTTAATGTGTAAAATTTTATCAATTTTATATGTGTGATATGGTTGGTGTAATAATTGAGTAACTCGACAACCTGCACGGTGTAACAATAAAAAAATTAAGTAAAGATCTCTTTAAAATTTACGACGTGTTACCACTATATTATTTCACATAGCGCCACTGGAATTTTTTTATTTGATGCAGAGTTGTTGCCTAATGGACTGATAAATCAATTCCCTCACCACTGTAAGCACAATGAAGTACGGTGTTAAAATTCAATTCCATTAGGTTGCGCCTATAACAAAGATTACGTCATCTTTTTACTCTAAGCCATTAAAAATCCATTTTCCATTACTATTTTATAAGCTCTAAAGAAGGAAAATTATTACCAGATAGAAAGCATTGATAAAATATTTTAAAAACAAAGTCAGAATTAAAAATAGTATGAGATTTTCTTCTGTTCTATTGATATTCCTTTTAGAGATGCGACTGATAGAGCTGCTGGGAATGTTGAATACTGGAAGTATAGAGTACGCTTTGTAATTAACTGTATTATTTAGAGCATAAAAATTGATACATATGCTACTTACACGTTAAATATTCTGTTAGTCAAATCGTTGCTCTTTATGTTTAAATAACTAAATTTATTGATAATTTTATGTACAAATGATTGAAAGAATAATTCCTCGTTTAATACTTTATCCTTTCAATATGTAGCAGGAGATAAACGATGAAAATTGTGAACTATTTGCATTGAGCGTGTTTATATGTTTCATGTAATGCTCACAATAACAGAAAGGATTAGTGTGCTTTATATGATGCCAGGAAATGACAGCGATTATTTACATAAACAATATTTAACTACTTGTCTTCATAGTAGAAATGTCGTGTGATCTGTTTAAGTTGCCACGGTAGTTTTTGTGTATATTATTTCCAGCCTTCAAACCCGCCTATGACTGAAATGGCCATATGCAACTTAGGAAGATCGCGTCAACACTTGAGTAAATGACTAAATGACTAAATGACTCCCAGTTTCAGATGACCTTGAATATGATATTCAAAATTTTAAGAATGAGACGTTTCATGTATATGTTGCAAACAGTAAATATAAATAAGGATTTTTAAGCCAATTACTGAAATTTTTCATGATGTTAGCCAAAGATATTTTGCAAATTCTTTAAGAGAAATATTGCTTTTAAACTTTTATATTGATTTTAAAATAGTGATAATAGATGATTTACGAAAGGTAGCAGAGTTGAGGCCTTCGATCTTCTGGTACATTAGATAGCGCAGGAATTTAGCTTGTTACCAGATTAATAACAAACTTATAACTTAAGCCGCCTAACAACTGAGAAAAGCGACGGTCTCAGTTATAGCGGCGAAAGTCTGAAATCTCGCAAAACGTATTTCTTACTGACAAACTCACGAAGAAGAAAACTGTCTTAGCAATACGCAACTTCAGGTGCTATTATAATTTCATAGACCTATATTTGAAATCTGATATTGTCAAAAATTCGTAAGGAATTGTGAAATAAATGTAACACTAATATTTAATATAAATTTAAATTTGTTCATATTGAAACAAATGTCTACAAACTACCGTTACATGTTGGCACTAATAACACACATATGTAGTTAAAGTTTCACATAAACGAGTCAATATTACGGCCCCGTTAATACATTATACGAATACAGAAAGCACAAATATGAATATATGAATTTTACTGCATATATTCTAGAGAATTTGCAACCGAGGCATTGCTTTTACAGTGTAAACTTCATTTCATCTTGGAATTGCGAAATGGGACACGTCAAACGCAAATGTCTGGACTTCATCAAAAGAACTGTGGATGGGGAATTTCCTTACGAATCATCATTCATCTTGAAATTTTTTTATCTCTCCAAATGTTGGCATGCCTGTTAAGCCTCAACTTCTCGTTCCCACCCACTTTCTTCTTCCAAAGCTTCCCTCTGAATTGCCCGGTACTACCATTAAAACTCAGTTGTCATCGTCTGCTCGTGAGGGAACGATTCATCACATTGGATGTTTCCCTCAACTAGACGCGTCGTGCCGTCTGGCAAGTTTTGACGTGAATTATCCGCCCTGAGTCGATTACGTGTGTCACAATCCGTTACCTTCCATCACCCAAACTGGAATCTAAGCCACTGAATAATATTGCATGCCATATAGCATCGTTCTATTAAAAGCTTCAAACTTTTATGTGTATAAGAATTTTCCAGACTTTGAGACAAAATTATTTAAATTTCTAATTTATGTGTAATATTTTATACTAAAGTTCAAATCCACTATAAAATATCAAATCCATCGTTTTAAGGAAACGAATACTTAATTTCTTGCATCTTTTCAAATAATTCATTCTTCTGTTTTTATTCCTACACATGACTTGTAATTAATTAAATTTTGTTTAAGGAGGTTTTTATTCTCACGCCAAAATACTAAGATAGATACTTGACAATGCAACATCCTTTATCCATGACTGCCTTCAACATACTCCAAGTTTCTCTCAACATATACAATAAGAACTGAATTTCCAAGTACAAAGAAATTCGTGTTACCTCTTCTCAACTTTCCTGACAACAAAGTCACTTCTCTCTCTGACATCAGAGGAATTATTATCCTGTTAATTCAAACTCTCCAGCGTACCGTGCCCTAAAACACATAAGTAAGGTTTACACATAACTTTGAAATAATATATTATATCTTCCAAATTATGTAATTATTTGACCTACTTATCAAATATTATGACTGAAAAAATCAACCGAATTTAGGAAAAAAGTGCAAGAAGATAATTAAATTTTCAATTATTCAAATATGTTATTGCAGTCACGACTTAAAAAAGAATCGTTCGTTGATTTTTAATGTGTGGCGTAGAACTAGGTTTAACGTAAATTCAATACAAAATGAACTCGCGGTACTTAAGATAGCCGGGGTGTGAGGACGACTAATGTCCGCGTGTAGTGTTGAAGCAAAGAAGTAGTAAAGTAATGGCTTCCAGCTCCCATATGAGACTTCACGGCATGGCATTTAATTAAAATCACAGATATCTTTGCCGTTCTCAGTGGTTACGCATTGTAAGGGATGGGTTTGCGTCCGCTCGTTTCCTGAAATTGCGGGTTCGAATATCCTCTGGGGGCATGGGTATCTGTCTTTTGTAAGGGTTGTGTGTTGTCAGAAGGCTAATCAACGGGCAGATCCCTCATGCAGAAGAGTCCTAGGAAGTGTGTTTGTGTGTGCGTGCGCGTGCGCGCAGGCGTTATTGAGTGTGGTCATGGAAAACAGTAACCTGTACACCTAATAGGAGTAGATAGACGTCAGGGCTAAGAAAGAAAAAAAATAAAGAAAGAAACCTTCTCTTGTTGTTTATAACACATAATGGTAATTCTTATATAGCGCGTTTAGATTCCCATTACTGCAAAGCCACTTGCAGACAGGAGGACAAGTGAAATTTTACTGTCCCTGTATTCAGGTTGTAGGCCTTAGAGTGGAGGTTCCTTCCTTTTCTACAACTGACAACGCTTGAAGTAATGACCATTGTATGTCTTAAGCTCCTTTTAGGTTGGGCTCTAGCCATACAAGTGATTCAGACCGTCACTTGAGCTTCAGGGTTTTACGTAAATTCAGGAGTCGGATGCATTGATAATAGGATAGTTGTGTTTGGACCAAAGCTAGAGTTCAACCTTTAGGTTGATCCCGGGATTTGTGAGGGCTACTAATCAGATAATGTGTTACATGGCTATTAACAATCTGCAGTATGTCAAGTACAATTTACAGGATGATTATAAATTTAGAATACAACTTTACATAATAATAGTAGAGACGGGAAACACCTCTGCATATAGTCTTTTAAGTGGGCCAACCGCCTTTTGCTAGATATAAATATTAAATGCAAATAAATAAGTCAGACACAACTAGAGTATACATTATTTATTTAAAAAGTGTAGTATTTTGAATTGACTACATGTTTCGGCTCTCTTCACTAGGCCATCATCAGGCCGTAAGTCATTATCGAGGAAACTATACAATATATGGAATGATAAAATATGTAAACATTAAAATTATTATGATTCAACGAGATCTCGTTGAATCATAAAGTGAAGAGAGCCGAAACATGTAGTTAATTCAAAATACTACACCTCGTAAATAAATAATATATACTGTAGTTGTGGTTGACTTATTTATCTTTATATCATACCTGCGCATATCTTTACCTAACGGTCTGTTTCTCCGGACTCAGGTCACTTCACATAAGCACCATTAATTAATGGTGGTAATAAGCAAGAATGTGTCCTATCTTTCTTCTTGAAATGTTTAATCTCACATTCTAAGTGAAAGCAATGGTAAACGCATTCTAGAATTAGTACAACTCCGATTAACCATAAACATTCAATAAAAATCTTATTGTAAATCTTATTGTAGCACCGTGCATTTTTGTAGAATCACTCAAATTTATCAACCAATGAATGCACATATAATTTCATATAAAACACTTTTAAAACACTTTAAAACACTCCGACATGTTTCGATCTTGTCAGATCATCATCAGGGAGCTTAGCTCCTTGCTAAAGTTTTATTATACTATTCACAATTCAATTGGTATTTGCAAAAGAGGTGTTGTGGCATCATATCATGTTGTGTAGGAATGTGTTGCGGAGCAGTGGCTAGGTGTGAGTCGTATACGACTCACACCTAGCCACAACACCTCGTTTGCAAATATCAATTGAATTGTGAATACTATAATAAAACTTTAGCAAGGATCTAAGCTCCCTGATGATGATCTGACAAGATCGAAACATGTCGGAGTGTTTTAAAGTGTTTTAAAAGTGTTTTATACGAAAGTATATGTGCATTCGTTGGTTGATAAATTTTAGTGATTCATTAATTTTCACTTCATACCATAAAAGATTTTAAGAACAGGATAATTTTTAAGTTTTTCTTAAATACTTTATACAAATTACATTTCATGTAAAAAATCAATCTCCAGATCCTCATATTTCTAAACTAATTACTTCAATTTGTTTACGTTTTGTGTCAGTGTTATGCCGAAAATTATTATTTTCTTCAAGGCTCAAAATTCAAAACACATTTTTAGATCTTATTCAGAGAACGTATTAAATACGACTTGCCGTACGCCAGTCTCCCCTCGCATGAACTATAAATATATTTAAGTTCTAAAGCGCATTCAAACTCACGATTTCAGCAAAACAAATTCCACCTTTTAAAAATCCTTAATAATAGGATTACAAAATTTAAAACCCAAATCATTACCTTTATTTCTTTCATTTAATTTTCTTGTGTCATTTCAGTACTCTCAGCGGTATAGTCTGATGAATCTATAAAAAAATTTCGGACTTTCAATTCAAACTTGTGGTTCTCTGACCGCTTCCAATTCTATTATTTTAAACGTCGGATGAAGTTCAAACACACACTGACACGCAGAAATGTCTAAATCCTTTATGCAAAAAGTCGGTAAGAGATAGGATTGTCATTAGTTCGAATGAACGGAGTATCCAGTGTAAACATAGAGGAATGCATGCTGATGGTATGGTTGGGCGGAGGGATGCAGGGGACGTTTCTAGTAGATCGATGGAAAGCGAGTAATAGGGTAAATGTTATTTGCTTTAGGACGAGCAAGCTGTCTTTATTCACCAACCGACACCATGTTTCAGAAATTCAACCCCCAATATAAGATATGGGAACAGTGAGAAGGAAATTTGTAGCTAAGCTCCGATATAGGCACACACTGCACACCGAGCATATGTATGTTAGTGTTCCAGGCGTATTGTGCGCGAAGAGAAAAAGATGGCACATCACGATATTTATGTGTTTGTTTATAGTTTGGTGTGTGCCAGGAAATTAGAAACATTGAATAAACATGATCGTCTCTGTATATACGTGTGGTAAGAACATTGGATCTTGTGTGCCCTATTTAAAAAACGATTTGAATGAAACGTAGTTAAAATTTTGCATGATGAAGCTCTCTAATCAACTTAATTTTACTTCATGATGATGAATTATAGCCATATTTCGCATGAAGTTCATTTCCAGGTCTATCAGTTTTCGAGGTAGGTTTGTCATCACCAAATGCTATAGGATGTACCAGAGTAAGAATTACTAACTATTGTTATGGTTTCTGACTTTTCAAATATGGAAACTATTCGCAGTGTGAAATATTAGTTGATCCTGTTGAGTGACAATATCCTATATAGTGTATATAATATATATATATATATATATATATATAAACACACACATATACCTTTGTGCTGCAACAACAATTTGTATTGGCAGTAATAGTGTTCTGTCTGCAATACATGAATATCGACAGAAGGTCGCAAGTTCCTTTATATTTTAACATAACCTAATATAACAATATTAACGTTTTGGATTTTAAAATTTATGATTTTTTTTATATTCTAAACTTAAAAGAACAGACACACCAAAATCAACATATAATCCAAGAATGTCGAACTATGTGTTCGACTCATATTTAATATTTTTTTACATTTTTTCTTCTTTCGGTTTACTCCAAAATCTCCATACGAGATACACAAAACCTAAAATCACAATAAACTATCCGCAAATAAAAAATCCCAAGAGAAACAGGTACAATTGTTGAACATGATATACACACCTCAACGGGAATTTGCTACAAATATTTACAACACAACTTTCTCTACTAAATTGTAATAAGTGTGTTAGATACACTTGTATGGAGCTTTATTCTTATAAATTCCACTTAAACCGTAATTAATAGGAAATTATTCTTTCCTTAAAATTTAAATTTGCATTTGTCATTCCTCCTAGTAATTCTTGGGCTTAGATATGTCTGATAATGGTCAAACGTGGCTGTAACATTTAGTATCAAATGAAAATGCATAAAAATATATGTAAGTGTTGAGAATTGCGGTACTTTTATTTCCTGTATTTCACAAAGAGCTGTACCAAACAAAACATAGTGCTTTCCATGGAATTTCCATAAAAATATTTGGAATGTATACTTTCTTTACCCTAGTCCCATTTCACATCGCGATGATCATATGAGCCAACAACAAGACGATGTCTACATTTCTACTCTTATTTATTTAATATTAATTCCTCTACCTCCATTCAATCCACTCCTAAGTACCAAGAATGAAGTTCATCCCATATGTCCACCGATTTCAGCTTTGTATACATTCCTTATATTTCCCAAGCCTGCTACATGCTAAAGTTTTTCGTCTTAATCAGTTTATTATCCTAAAATATATGCCTAAATATAAGAATTGTTAGGCTCTTCAATATACATCATGATTCTGCTGTGTTATGTTTACAAATATTTTCTTTGTGATTATGATCTCAATAGACTTAATTCTAAATTCTTGCACTAGGTTGAGAAACAAAGTTCCTTACATATTCGAAGCAGTAACATAATATTCCTCTACTTCTTAAAAAGAGCTTTTCCGGTTAGGAGACCAGAAGATAGAAGCTTCATCACCAAATGTTATTTCATTTTACAGTAACGTCGTTGTCAAGGTAATGTTGGTTTGTTAGCCTCGATGAATAGGAATTTTATTTTAAAGACAACGTTTAGTTTTCAGCTATTACTCTCTGTTTGTTTCCTTTATGTGTTGATCAGAACACAGCGAACACAAACACAAAGCATTTTGATGCAAAATTAGTAAAAGCTGGAATTAAACATTCCAGCTATTAAGCTATAGTATGGAGGAAAAGTTCACTATGGTTAGTCAAATTGTTAAGGAATAATGGAAACATACTTAGCGTTGGATAAAGTCCTAGTCAGTGTTAGTAAGTACTAACGTTTCATAATGAGTAATTATAGTATAAAGCAGCGCAGAAACCAGTTGATTTATTACACATAATATTTTTTTGGTATATACGAGTGTAAGATTAGCAATTAGTAGTAGTCCTAGTAACTTAGTTATTGTGCTTTAAATGTTGCTCATCCAATAGCATCAGTAGATTTCCTCCCCAGTGGAAATCCCACAAAGTCATTAAAATTTTGTTATTTTTCAACCCTTCATACAGAGAAAACAATTTCAACCCAAATAAAACTTCTTTCATTTGTGGCACAATAACGCTAATTTAACTCGCCCTACTGTCTTCACTTCTGCACATTACACAGAAACAAAATGAAAATTTTCGGTGTCGATCCCAGGCTAGTTAGCGTGGGATTTTTGATGAAAGAAGTGGTAATGGAACAGACTCCTCTCCGAGTACCTCGATTGTCCCTGGCCATACTTTTCCACCCGTGATGAGTGGTTTTCCGTCACCAAGGTATGGCGTGTCTTGAGGTTGTAGAGGGGGAACGGCCTCCAGTAGGGAGAGTAGCCGCGAATATGTTGAATAAGCAGAAGCGGACAGCCGATAAGGGGTGGTCTTTCAGCTGAGGTTTTGGACGAGGAACTAACAAATTCTCGCCTTACAAAATGACTATGTTACGAACCATTACACAAAGCCTCGGACTTAAGTGTAACTCAGGGAACATTTTCTACCATTTGATGCAGTATCTTTTGTCTTGCAGTTTCATGTCCAAAATGTAAGTCTACGGTGTACAGAATTGTAATTGTGCCTGTTGTTTTGTATGGGTGTGAATCTTGGTCTCTCACATTGAGGGAGACACATAGTTTGAAGGTGTTTGATTATAGGGTACTAAGGAGAATTCTTGAACCTGAGAGGGACGAGGCAACAGGACAGTGGAGAAGACTACATAACAGAGAGCTCAATGATCTGTACTTCTCACCAAACATTAATCATGCCATCACATCAAAAAAAATTAGATAGGCGGAACATGTGGCATGTATGTGGGAAAGAAGGGCGTTTAGGTATTTGGCGAGGAGACCTGAAGAAAAGAGACCACATTAATGACCTAGTCTTAGATAGGAGGATAACATTAGAATGGATCTTAAAGGCTTGGGAGGGGAGACATGGATTGGCTTGACCTAACAGTTGGTGACTTGATGTGAATGCGGTAATGAAATTCCGGGCTAATAAAACGCCAGGAATATATTGAATAGCTGAGGACCTAGTCGCTTCTGAAGAAGGACTCTGCTCCACGGAGTTAGTTGTCATTCCACCATTACTCCATACTCATATTTCATTCATCTATTACAGACGTTATATAATTTTAGCAATTTGGAGAATAGTTAATTGAAACACACATAGAGGCCGTCTTGATACAACGGATATTAAATATATGATACGAGTAAACCGATATATATATATACATTTATTCATTTATTTACTTATTTACCTATATATGTATATTTACCGTCAAAGGCTGGTTGGAATAAAATATCTCAAATTTTAACCGCTGAGACTTCCGTTCACCATGCAGCATCTGCTAATGTAAAGGATTCCACAAACGGCATTCCTAGCGAATTCCCTTCCAAGTACTGTTTGGGTCGCAGACTTAAGTTGTGGGATCTTTACTTCAAAAGAATGACAATTCATTTATCATCCGAAGTTCTTTATCATCTGTAGAGTTAGAAAGTATTCTTCTAATTCCTTTTTCCGCTGTTTCAAAACCAGATGGAATCTGCATATGGATTTCTAATTTGATAATAATCTAGCCGTCCCTTGTTACATTGTAGAAATGAAAGGACAAGGACGATTTTAGTGGCATATTTTATTTTTATCTGCTCTCTCGGAATCCTTGAAACAACGACTCCCCTCAACCTCATCTCGACATGGGGCACGAATATGCACGTGCCGACAAATTCGAGAAGTAAGTCCTCTTTTGCTCGCTGTTGCACGTTTTGAGAAAGAGAGGGGACTGTGAAAATTACCTTTCTTTATGCAGATCGTGTTACTTAAATCTCAAGACAGAACCCTCGAAGTTCCCTGTATAATTCACAATATTTATTCCAACAACCGCACAACAATAAAAAGAAAAAACTTGTAAAATGTTAGGTTTATCAATATATTAGAAGTTAAAGTAACATTACGTAAAAACCACATGTTTCATCTTAATAGTGCTATGGTTGGACGTGTGGGCAGAATGATTGACACTGTAACACACTATTGTTATTCACAACGCCGGCATGTAATAACTAAAAATTAAAGTTTTTCAACTTAAATATTATTAACCTCGAAACCTCTTCTAAAATCTTCATAAAAGAGGAAGTGAAAAGGTTTTGCTATTTATAACCTCAAAATTAAACTGTAAAATTCACCAGAACTTCACGCACAACAGTGGACTGATGAGGTAATCTTGATATATTTTTATAATGTTTGAGTGTACACCCTCACGCAATCACGTCCGTACAAACTCCGTGACGTAGTCATCTCACATAAAACTAAACTAAACTCCGTGGCCTTAGTCCGCACGCGAACTATACCGACAGAGTGGCCGCCGCCGGTCGACGAAGTTAGTGCCAAATTTTGCGGATAGAGGGGTGTCACGTGGTCAGCGCAACGGGTCCCCACAGCCGTTAATCTCTGTTTTCTAGACCTGGAGCCGCTACTTTTTTCATTCAAGTAGCTC
>Ga0123352_10003788_pt1 | contig 22023 bp, 25 predicted proteins | sample TergutLab28metaG_FD_89700 | JGI IMG/M metagenome (GOLD analysis project Ga0123352, IMG submission 89700) | Labiotermes labralis P1 segment gut microbial communities from Petit-Saut dam, French Guiana - Lab288 P1 | ecosystem: Host-associated > Arthropoda: Insects > Digestive system > Gut ...
CGCCAAGAGACCCACTTCCCGAGCCGACTGCACGTGCATTGGTAATTTGGCTGCCCGCTTCCATCGTGAGCGAGCCACCTGTCACTTGGATGCCGCCGCCGATAACCGCGCCGCCCGATCCGCTCAGGATGACGTTTTCAAGGGTCAGGCTTCCGGCTACATTAAAGTGTCGCTGACCTGTCGATGGCTGGGTAATTATCTCTGTACCCGTAGTGCCGACAAGCGTGATGTCAGTCCCCGCAGGGATGGTGATTGCGCCACCGGTGGCCGAAAAGCTGGTCGTTATCGTAATGGTAGTTGGCTCAGTGGCAGTGCTTATGGCGGTCTGTAGTTCGTTCCAGTTGGATACGGATGCCGTAGCCGCATGTGCTGTAGGCGCGAGGAGTCCAAACAGCAACAAGACCGAGAACAGGAAAATGAAATAGCGATTGACTTTTTTCATAATAATACCTCCTCGTATGCGCTTTTCAAGTTGTGAGATAAAAAGGCGGAATGTTGCCAAGGGAGTAATAAATTAAGCAGTGTACCTACTCGCATTGCAGGCGGCGCACAAAGCTTTGCTACTCTAAAATTGTAGCACACCAATACAAAAATGTCTACTTGTGCGCGGCAGGAGCAGCAACAAGAGTATGATGGGGGCATAGGAGTACCAGTGGGTGAGATTGCCGATCCATGTGGCGGCGGCTTTCAAGGTGGGGTGAATTTGCGCTGCGATTAATGCGATCAAAAGATAGAATGCGTGGTTGAAGTGGGCGGTCGGTGCATTCTCAGTCAGAACAAGAACCGTTACGATGACAAAAACCAAGAGTGCTGTTAGTAATGTGGCAACTGTTAATTTGGATTACATGGCACTCCTCTGGAATGGTACTATTCGCTTCCTGTTGAAATAGACCTTTTCAGCTCTAGCATCTTAGATTCAATCGTCTGTATTACTTTCATAAACTCGTCATCGCTCTTTCCGCTGGGGTCATCCAGCCCCCAATCTTCCCGGTGCTGGCAAGGCAGGAGCGGACAATCGACATTGCACCCCATCGTGATTACGACATCAAGCTCTGGAATATCAGCCAACAATTTGGAGTGTTGCGTTTGCTCCATGTCAATGCCGTACTTCTCTTTGATAATCCGCACGGCATCTTGGTTGATCTGGTCTTTGATATGCGTCCCCGCGCTGTAACTCTCAAAGGCATCGCTCGCAAAATGCTTGCCGAGGGCCTCGGCCATTTGGCTACAGCAGGAATTGTGGACGCAAATGAAACCAACTCTCGGCTTTCTGCCATCCACGTTCAATTCGATTTTCTGTGTTGAATTTCTCATTAGCACGTTCCACCAACGCAACCGCAATCAACTTCACCGGCAACAATCTTTTTCCAGTCGCCAAGAACCTCGTGCGTCCAACAGTCATCCGCGCCTACGGCTTCGCGCAGGGTCAGAGCAAGAATGCAGTCCTCATCATTGAAGCGGTTGATTTAGAAACTGTGCTGCACAGCGCTTCGGACTACCCCTATTGGGGGATATTTGCTGTCAGCCAGTCCTCAATCCTCACCGCCGGTATGCCTTCGTAATTTCCCTTGAATGAACTCTCTTTGTATAACACAAACTTAGGGTAGTTGTCTTTGACATCTAGCAATGAACCGAACTCCCGCTCTATGGTAGATTCTTCATTCAGCAGATAGCAAACTTGCAAATACAGCTTGTCGCCAGCTCTTTCACCTACAAAGTCTATTTCTCTTTCACCGATGCGGCCGATGCAGACTTTGTACCCTCTGCGAAGGAGTTCCAGCCCCACGATATTTTCAAGTATGATTTCGGTATTCTGCAAATTTGCGCCCACAACCGCTTCACGCAATCCGTGGTCTACGACATAATATTTTTCATTGACCTTCAACATCTTCTTGCCGTTAATGTCTTGACTCTTCAATCGGTACAACAAGTAGGCTTCCTCGCACCACTTCAAATAGTTGAGGATTGTTTCGGGGGCAACCGTCCTTTTCTCAGCCTTGAAAAATTTTGATATGCTTGTTGCCGAGAAGCTCTTGCCCACGTTTGCCAGCGCATAAGAGATGATGCGCTCCAACAGGTCAACGTCACGGATGTTATTTCGCTTGACTATATCCTTTAGCATGACCGAGTTGAACACATCTTGCAAGTAGTTTTTACTAACCGCCGGCTCGAAGTCTATGCTCGACAAGAAAGGCATTCCGCCGTACCGGATATATTCGTCGAATGTATAGTCCGTGTTGACATCCCTAAACTCCGCAAACGAAAACGGATAAACCACAAATGATACGTAACGCCCCGCAATGTAGGTGGCAAGCTCCCCTGAAAGAAGCCGTGAGTTTGAACCCGTGATGTAAATGTCTGCTTTGAACTTCACGCGCAGGGAGTTGATCGCCTTCTCCCATCCCTCTACTTCTTGGATCTCGTCAAAAAAGAGATGGAACCGCTCCTTGCCATCCCCTATTTTATTGCACACAAAATCATGGAACGCATGGTATTCACACAGATGTTGATTGCCCAAGTCCTCGAAATTAAGAAAAATCGTGTTTGGGCTGTTTATCTCATCTCTAATTTGCTGAAGTAGCACACTCTTTCCACCGCGCCGAACACCAGTCAGCACTTTTATAATGTCTTTGCCGATAAATGGGCGTATTTTTGATAAATAAGCTTCACGGATGACCATAGACATCAACTCCTTATGTTTGCAGTGTATCAAAATTATAGGTGTGTGTCAACGAGATTTCTGTAGTTTTATCAGATATATCTTTCGACACAACATCGGGGAAATTTGAGAGACAACCCGCCGGAAACGTAGTCGGAAGCCGCTTGCACACACAGGGGAGTTCTGGTATAGCTGTAGCGGGTAAGGCGTGGTATGGTTTGGTATGGTAAGGTTCGGCGCGGTATGAGAAACTCTGAAGTGAAAGGAGGAACTCATATGGACGCGAAGAGCAACGAAAACCGGCTACGTCGGACACTAGCCAAGCATGGCTATCGCTTAAAAAAATCAAGGCTGCGCGAGCGCATCACCATTGATAATTTAGGCGACTACATGATCCTCGATATGTCTACGAATGGCATTGTCGCTGGGTGGAGGTTTAGCATGACGCTAGACCAAGCCATAGCTTATGCAGAAGATCTTGTGTAGGCTAGTGTAGCCCCAAAGCCCCTTGCCGCTGAAGGCAAGGGGCTTTGCCGTGTGTAGAGCGACCCTGATCGTCCGCTAATTTGGGGGTGTCTCCGAACTAGCGTGATTATATAGAACACAGAAATACATAGTAATATCAGTGTTTTGGCATAATTCGCCGTCAAGTTTTATTATGTCGTAGATGGAAGTTGAAAGAACATAGTGGAAGATAAGCCTCTGTTACCCCTAGGACGTCGAGTACATCCTAGGGGTATTTCTCCGATCCTCAGAACCCCTACTGCGAAGATGTGTGATCGTACTGATTGTTGTTGGGTGGAGTCTGATAATTCATATTGTTTCCAAACGGGCTCCCATTGCCATGATTATTATTCCCTGCGGCGTTATGTGTCCGCTGCTCCTTCTCATGCTGATCGGCCTCTTGGTATTTTGCAAGGTCATCGCCTAGTTTGTTTAAATGGGTCTCTGCATTGATGCACACTAGGTAGCCTTCAACCGTCTTCATGAACACCCCCAGACCAGACTCAATCACCTTTACGGTTTCAACGCCACCCTCCTCTTTAAGACTGGCAAGTTGCGTTTAGCTTCACGCTCTTAGGGATCGTAACCGGCGACACATTAAGCTCTGCAAATGCCTCCATCAATCGGCTGATGTGCCTGTAATTCAATTCCTTTTGAGCCAGGTGGAGTGATTTCTTCGTTGGTATAAGCTCCAACAACGCCTTCATCCGCTCTAGCGTGTTGTTTCTCTCGCGCTTATTGGGGACAATCGCTGCAATGCCATCCTCAATTAGCGTTACGGCCTGCTTCTTTGTGTAGTAGTCCCCGCGCGGAACAACCCGTTGAAAGAAATCCATAAATGTCTCTGTGCTTAATTTGGCAAGACCCTTTATTTGCTCTGAGACGCTCCCGCCTTTAACGGCAACCTTCATCAGTCGAATCTCAACCCGCAGGATGCCTCTTGCTGCTGCCTTCCCGGACTGTGCCTCTTTATCGTAGGCGGAAAACTCCGCGCATAACGACTTGCTCTTTAGGTCAAAACTAAGCGCCTTGTCGATTCGCTTGTTTGATTTCTTGTATTTCGGAGCAAACCCTTTGACTCTACCAAGGCCATGCAGGATCTTGATGTAGTCGGACACGTTCTTCCTGCTACCGACATTGATATTCGCGGTATAGTCAATGCGAGTAATCGCGAAGTCGTTTAGCTTGAATTTTCCGTCAAAGTAGGCTTTAATGTGTACCTTTAGCCTTTTGAGCAATGCTTTGATATTTCGGTCGGTCGGCTTCCACAACTTAGGAATATCATCGCCGCCAAGCAGCTTGGAGGGATTTACAATAAACTTTATGATGTTATACAAGAAACTATCGTGATATTCTATTCTGATCCCATTTGGGGCAAGCGTTTCATCAACATGGATATTCCAGTATGCCAATCGTTTATCTTCGTACATTCGGTGGCTGTTCTCTGCCTTGACGTAGGCTTCCGCGCGGAGGGTCTCATGCTCGCGGTCGTTAAGCCGCAGAGATAGCTCAAAGGTGTGCGGTGATATAATCATTTTTACTCTCCATATATATAATACTATTTCTACACACTATTATTAGAGTCTTGCTCTCTCTAACGAATACTTCTGGTACTACAGACACTACTCCATATTCCTACTAACCTCTTTTCCATTTGTTTACTATACGGTATACTCTGGAAGAGTTTTTATTAAAAGCAGTTGGTTTTGGTTCAAAGAGTTCACTTATTGCAACACTTCATCTGCAATCACATTTATCCAGACTGAGCATCTTTCGCAATATTAAACTAATCGCTCCAACGATTCATTTGGTTCGTTTTTGTAGAGGTGTGCATATGACGCATGATGAAATAAAAACGCTATTTGCAGCAAACGGTTTCATAATGAAAACGGCGGAACTTCATGCCGCCAAGGTTTACTATGCAGATTAAGCAGCTCCGAATCGGAATAATGCGCTTGATATTATTCCGATAATGTGGTATCCTCGTAGTATCGCGTAAGGGGTGACTAACATGACACACATCACAACGAAACAAGCAGCAGAACAATGGGGCATTTCAGATCGCCGTGTTCGTAAGCTTTGTGCAGACAATAAGATTCCAGGCGTAATAAAAAAAGGCCGAAGCTATCGAATCCCATCCGATACGCCTAGACCTGCCGATGGACGTGTGAAGCAGAATGCCCCTGCACGTTTTCTCAAATGGAATAATGATGTAATTGCTACTATTGATGATGCTAATACCGTGACATTCACTTCCCCGGACTATAATAAAATCGTAGAGCTGTACACTAGGGGCGCCACTTCATGGACTGGGGAGCAACTGGGCGAATTTCTATCTGAGCGAGTAGTAAGCCGGGATAGGAGAGATATTGAGCGAATTTTATTCCGTTGCGGATTGTCGCACTATGACGTACTTCAAATTGCTGAAATAACAAGAGGGATTCATCCGAAGGATTTGCTATGGATTGCACATAGCAAAGAGGAAAAGCTTGATGACATTATGACTTCGGTATTTGACTCTGTGTTCCACCAGCGCGTTGACCTTGTGGGAGACTCGCTTGACACGCCGGAAGGATACAACATAAAACGCTACGGCGTATACGAAAACCATTATGGCATCTACAAACAACGCATCAGCCCGCTCATGACAGATGTGGAATCCGAGGTAGCGGTGTATCTGCTGGCAGAACGCTTGGGGGTTCCTTGCTGTCCAGCCTATCGCGTGGATAAGGACACGGTATTTTCTGCATTTTTATACGACTTCTCAAAAGAATATATCGTTCACTTCCGTCGTCTGTTTGATGGCGCGAGATCAGATAACGAATATCAAAACTTAATCTCTGTCCGACCGCAATACAAAAAGGACATTGCCCGGATGATATTGCTCGACTTCATCACGCGGCAAGATGACCGCCACCTATCCAATATCGCCATTATGATGTCAGCAGCAGGCGAATCCTTCTACCCCCTCTACGACAATGGTAGAAGCTTGTTTTATGAGGATACCGAGGAAATGGTGCGTGCAGCAGTTAGTGATCCGGCGAAATATGCCACAACCTTCGGTTACTCAGGAACGTATTGGGACTATATCAAAGAGATGGTGGCAGATGGCGTTCCCGTGGGTAGCCTGATCGACCTCACAATCACGCGGGACGAAATTGCTGATATTCTACAAACTGCCGGATTCATAGGGTATCGGTTCGATGGTGCCCTGGAGTGGATTGTGAAAACGATAGAGATGATTCGGGCGCTGAAATAAAAAAGAAAGGCTCGCACGTTGTATAGTAGAGAACACAATTCGGAACGCATACGGGAGTATTAGCGTTCTGAATGACTGTAATTTTGTTTTTGATTTATAGTCTGTAAGGCGGCAGGGGCGACTAACTATCGCGTCCTGCCCCTTAACGTATCGTCGTAAATTTTGCTTAGATATTCTTATGCAAGGAGGTAAGGAAACAATGAAGAATATTACTAAAGCACAACTCGCAAAATGTTCAAACGCCCGTTTGACAACGACATCAAACGCACCTAGCCAACAAGCGGTAAACAGCTTATTTAGCCAACTCTTTGCGCTACACAGCAAGTATGTTGGCACATCTGCTGAAACGTGCGGCGCAGCAACCGTCAAGGCCAGCTAAGAGGCAACACACTTCATTGAGAAAGGGGGTGAGCCTCATGGAGCCTAGGAACTAGAAACGGTTCTAAAGTTTAAGCAGCGAGCGGCCGAGTCGAAAGCCGTAGCGCTCGAAAAGGTCTACGGACTATTTGAGCGTGAGGTGTATGATGAAAATGAGTTCGTGAGCCGCAGAGATCTTGCGAAATCTGAACTGAAGGAACTAGAGGACGAGATGGCTATCATCCGACTTTCCTTGAACAACCTGAACAACGAAGCAAGTCCGGAGAAGCTGAGTTTGCTGAAGATTTTTAGTGAAGTCATCCAGGCAGACGGGCTAACCAACGAAGAGCTAAATGCACTCTACAGCTCGATCATCAAAGCCATCTACTACACACGAGACGCCGATGACAACGTAACACTCGAAATGGAATACAAGTAAAAGATACCAGCTTGTCGGCTGGTATCTTTTTTTGTCTGTCGGGCAATCTAAGTTCAAATTTATTTATGAAATGAGGTGATGCCCATGAATACGACTACGAATGTACCCAATCGCTTGCTTAAAGAGAAGTCTCCGTATCTTCACCAACACGCGTACAATCCTGTGGATTGGTTCCCGTGGGGAGAAGAGGCGTTCAGAAAAGCCAAGTCCGAAGACAAACCTATTTTGCTTAGCGTTGGGTACTCTTAGCGTGTTCCAGTAATCTTCGTGTCACTGGTGTCATGTGATGAATCGGGAGAGCTTTTTAGACGAACAAGTGGCCGACATGCTCAACCGGCACTTTGTCGCCATCAAGCTTGACCGGGAAGAGCGACCGGATATTGACCATCTCTATATGGAGGCCTGTACCGCTATGACAGGCCACGGCGGCTGGCCTTTGACTGTGTTTCTCTGCCACGATAAAAGTCCCTTCTTCGCCGGCACCTATTATCCCCGAGAGGGCTTACTCTCTCTGTTGACCCGGGTACGGGATATGTGGCAAAGTGACAGAGAACGGCTCACAGGTGCGGGGCGGGAACTGTTGAGTTTCCTCTCTCGTCCGATTCCCAGCGGCGAGGTGAGTCGTTTTGCCTGTGTCCAGTCTGGTGTAGAGTCTTTGGAGTCTGCATTTGACCCTGCCTTCGGCGGTTTCCATCCCGCTCCAAAATTTCCCGCTCTACAGCGTGTGCTCCTCCTCTTGCGCCAAGCACAAATCGCAGAGGATAGAGATGCCCCTTTAGAGATGGTATCCAAAACACTATACAGCATGGCGGAGGGCGGCATCTTTGATCATGTGGGGGGTGGGTTCTTTCGGTATAGTACGGATTCCAAGTGGCATATCCCCCATTATGAGAAAATGCTCTACGACAACGCCATGGCGATTCTGGCTTATGCGGAAGCCTCTGTCTGTTTGGATGATCCAAACCTGGCGGATATTGCGCGGCAGTGCGTCTCTTTTGTACAGCGGGAATTTGCCGCCACTGACTCTGGATTTTACACCGCCCTGGATGCTGAGAATGAAGACGGAGAAGGGATCTTTTATCTCTGGACACGGGCACAAATCTCCGAAGTTCTCGGTGCAGAGCGTGCCGCTTTGTTCTGCGATGCCTTTTCCATTGGGGATAACCTCAGCTTACCCCATCGCATCGGGCGAGACTTAGACCACAGCTTCTCTGATGATCTTGCCCGTTTGTATGAGCGCCGGGAACTGCGGGATCGACCCTTTCGGGATGAGAAGATCCTCACCTCTTCCAATGCACTCCTAGCGGCGGCTTTGGCCTCTGCCGGACGGCTATTGGATGAACCTGACTGGATCGAGTGTGCGGAGCAGATTTGTGTCTTCCTCTTAGAGAACTTGGTGCAAAACGGACGGCTGTTCGCCTCGCATTTTGAGGGCTCGTCCTCTCAGAAAGCCTCTCTGGATGATTACTCCTATCTGGTCTGGGCATTGCTTGAGCTCTATCAGGCAACCTTTGATCCAAAGTGGCTGGGGCAAGCCCTCAATTGGAACGCGCATCTAATGGAACTCTTCGGGGGCGCGGGCGGCGGATTCTTCCTCTCCGGCAGAGATGTGACAGATTTGCCTCTGCGGCAGAAGGTATATCTGGACGGCCCCGTGCCCTGCGGCAATGCGGTGGCTTGTTCCAATTTACTACGTCTCCACGCGCTGACCAAAGACGAGACCTATCTCACCGCCGCCGAGGGGATCCTCTCCGGAGGGCTTGGAATGATGGGGCGCTATCCCTCTTCTGCAACAGGACTCCTCTCTGGGATTTTGCTTCTCGGTAATATCTCGACTTTGACGATCTCCCCGGGGATGGATCAGAGCGCCTTGATCGGTGCATCGGGCGGATATCTCCCCTTCTTACAGGTGGCTGTGGTGGGCAATTCGGAGGAAGATGCGCCTCTGGATCGGCTGGTACCTTCCTCCAAAGACGCGGCTCCCATCGAGGGACAGGCGGCGGGGTATTATTGTGACCGGACTGGGTGCCATCGGCCTGTGACAGATGAGCGGGTACTCAGGGATGTGTTGCTTTCGGGACGGTAGGGGTTGTTGGGCAGTATGTTTATATGGTGCGGTAGCGGAAACGGCTTTCCTCTCCTTTGGAGGGGTGGCCGAAGGCCGGGGTGGTTCCGCGGAGCAGTTGCGCTGGTCAACCACCCCACCGCCTGCGGGCGGCACCCCTCCAAGGAGGGGAATGGGGATCCCCTACAATGACGGAATGCACCTGTAGGGGCGACTTGTAGTCGCCCGCGCCCTTACTGCCTGGCAAACTGTTACCGGCGGGCGACTACAAGTCGCCCCTACACTGGTTTCTACGTCTATTATAAATACCGCTCATTCTAAAAATATCACCTCACCCCCCTTGTGCAAATACCTCCTCTAGGATACTATGGTACTATCCATAGACCAACCGAGGTGCCTCTTGACAAAAGACATGACAATGGGCAAAGAGTGGAGAGTTATTTTGTTTTTTGCTCTCCCCATCCTATTCGGAAACCTAATTCAACACTTATACACCATCGTAGACGGCATCATCATCGGACAAGTAGTCGGCGAAGAAGCCCTGTCTGCTGTTGGGACGTCTTTTTCTTTGATTATTCTGTTTTTAGCCTTCGCCATTGGACTCTCGGTGGGTAGCGGGATTCTCATTGCACAAAATTTTGGCGCGAAGCGATTTGAACAGTTGCGTGTGGTGGTTTCCACTAGCTTACTTCTCATGACTGGGCTGGGCGCTTTGATCTCTGCTCTTGCCGCCCTATTGGCGCCCTTCTTTTTACGGCATGTTCTAGGTGTGCCGGACACCCTCTTTGACATGGCGCTTACTTACTTTCAGCTCTTCTCCATTGGTATTGTGTTCCAGTTCATTTTCAATGGCGTTGTTGCCGTCTTGCGAGCCGTTGGGGACGCGAAGGTGACCCTCTACTTCTTGATTATCACTTCCATCTTAAACGTAATTCTCACCCTGTTGGCTGTTGTGATCTTGGGCTGGGGCATCGCGGGGGCGGCCTGGACGACGGTGATCTCTAAATTTGCCTCCGCCGTGATGGCCTATGTCTATATGGTACGCAAATATGCCTACCTGCGGCCGGAATGGCGCTTTGACTTCTTGATTTGCCGGCTTATCTTGAAGCTGGGCTTACCCCTTTCCCTACAGAATGGCATGGCTTCTCTTGCCTTTATGGCAATGGGGCGCTTGGTGAACTCCTTTGGGATCATCAGCATCGCAAGCTACACCGTCGCCACACGGATTGATGGTTTTGCCCTCATGCCGCTCCTTGCCTTTAACAACAGTATGACCACATTCACCGGACAAAATATCGGCGCAAACCGCTTGGATCGTGTGAAGGCCGGATTTGTACAGACTTTGATCATGACGCTGATTAGCAGTCTGGTTTTCATGGCAGTTCTCATGGCTTTCGCACCGGCAATCGCCCAGTTCTTCGGCCTCGAGGGGGAAACGCTTACACGCGCGGTTACTCAGATTCGTTTTGTTACGCCCTTTTATGTCCTGATCGTACCCTTCCTTGTCATCGGTGGGATGCTAAAGGGCGCTGGAGATGTGGTGTTCCCCATGCTTGCCATCTCTGCTGAACTTGCTTTGCGGGTTGTGTTGGCCTATCTCTTGGTGCATTTTGGTGTGCTGGGATATAATGCCGCCTGGGTCACGATCCCGATTGGATGGGCGCTTCTGCTTGTGCTGGGCATGATTCGGCTTCGAAGCGGGAAGTGGAAGACGAAATCACTCATTAAGCGATAGGCAAACAAAAAAAGACCCACTATCAAAAGATAGCAGGTCTCCCTCATCTGTCCAGACTAGATAATCAAGTTAATAACCAAAGTAATAAGAGCAAAAGCAATAGCCACCCACTTGGTGACCTTTGCCAAGCGTGCATCCAATGACCGCCCTTTGTTTTTCGCCATGAAGGTGTCAGAAGATCCCCCGGTCAACGCGCCGGAAAGCCCAGCACTTTTGCCGGATTGGAACAAAATGACAGCGATTAGAAATAGAGCAGACAGCATATGCACAACACTAAATGCGATTACCATGAAACGTCATTCCTTTCAAACATTGTTCGTAACGAGTATCATAACATAGAGTCTGTACAATTTCAATCCTTTTTTATATAATTGATGAGAATTCAGAAAAAAGGAGCCATACCATGTATTTTGACACCCACGCCCACTACGATAATCCCCGCTATAAGGAAGACCGGGATGCCTTGCTTCAGAGTCTGCCGGAACATGGCATTGAGCTGGTTTTGGTTCCAGGCTATGACATGCCATCCTCCAGAAAAGCGATAGAATTTGCGGAGACTTATCCCTATATCTACGCCGCAGTAGGGTTTCATCCCCATGACAGTAGCAAGCGGAAACCGGGAGATTTGGAGAAATTAGAAACCCTTACCCAAAACCCCCGGGTGAAAGCCGTGGGTGAGATCGGTTTGGATTACCACTACGATTACTCTCCCCGGGATGTGCAAATGGAGTGTTTCCGCTTGCACATGGAACTGGCGCGCAAAGTGAAACTTCCGGTCATTGTCCACCAGCGGGAGGCGGCGGAAGATACCCTTGCAGTCTTGCGGGATTACCGGGATGTCCCCGGTGTGGTGCATTGTTTCTCCGGAAGTGTAGAAGTCGCACGGGAAATTCTCAATATGGGCTGGTATATCAGCTTCACCGGGGTGATTACTTACTCAAACGCCAGAAAAAGCCATGAGGTGATCCGCTATGCCCCAAGAGACCGCATCATGCTGGAAACTGACGCGCCCTATATGGCGCCTGTCCCATATCGCGGCAAGCGCAATAGTTCCCTTTACATGCCGGAGATCACCGAGAGTCTCGCGGAGATTTGGGAGGTTTCATTGGAGGAAGCGGCACGGATTACAACGGAGAATGGGAAGCGGTTTTTCGGGATATAGGGATGGGATGCAGATGGATCGTTGTAGGGGCGGCGTTCGGCCGCCCGTGCATTATGCAACCGCTCTCTACGGGCGGGCTAACCCCGCCCCTACAGGGTGCGGAATAGGTATGTAGCAACAAACGGCGTTCCAGCACATAGCTGGAACGCCGGCTTTTCTTATTTGGAGACTTAACCTAGAGAAATATTATCCATCCCGTTCTGTTCAAACTCTTCAATATATTCATCAATCCGCCCGGTGAGCTCTTCGAAATTTTCCCGGTTGATGGGTTCGTGGTTCATATCTCGTCTGGCGAGTTCTTCTGCTAAAATCTCAAAAAACACGGTATCCTCATAGTCCATAATCGCCTCATGAATCCCGCCTTCTACATATGCCTTTGAGGGAGAGACGCCATCTCGGTGGATTTCCATGAGCTCCGGCATTTTCGCTCTCAATGCTTGGGCAAAGAGCTTTGACTCTAAGGCATCGTATGGCGCGAAACGATCTTCTCCTCTGGTGGAGTTGAGCACCCAATTGCCCACATATGCCATATCAAGTAACATGCGAAACTCTTGGTTTGTCAGTTCGATTTTCATTTTGCTCCCCACCTTTCATCTACTTTTGAGGCTACTTTATTATATCACGGAACTGCGAAAAATTCCACACAAAAAATTTCCCCAAGAGGCAATGTGCGTAGGAATGCAGAGCCAAGAAGTGTTCCAAGCTTTCTGGAAATTTTAAAAATTGTGAGCCCCTATGGGACGCCGCGGATCGTGTCCTCTACGTTCGCTGGTTGACTTGCGTTTTGCTATCCTGTATCATACTACTATGTAATCCATGCAGGAGGAAGAAAATGGCAGATCATAGACCCATTGGCGTGTTCGACTCCGGTCTCGGCGGCTTGACGGCAACGAAGGCCTTAATGCAAAGCCTCCCCGGTGAGGATATTTGTTACCTCGGCGATACAGGCCGGGTTCCATATGGGAGCCGTAGCCGGGAAACCATAGAGAAATACGCCCAGGAAGACATGGCCTTTTTAGAAAGTCTCGACATCAAAGCGGCAGTCGTGGCCTGCGGCACTGTGAGTGCGGTTGCGCTGAAGGCTCTGCGGGAAAACTACCAGATGCCCATCTACGGTGTGCTTGAACCAGCAGTTGCGGCGGCGCTCCGTGCAACAAAAAATGGACGGATCGGTATCCTCGGCACAGAGGCAACAATCAAAAGCGGCGCATATGAGGCGCTTCTCCGGGAATCCGGCGCAGAGGTGGAAATCACCAGCCGTGCCTGTCCGCTTTTTGTACCCCTTGTGGAAGATGGCCGCGTTCAGCCGGGGGATATTGTGATTGAAACAATCGTTGCAGAATATTTAATGCCTCTCAAAGAGGCCTTGGTGGATACGGTGATTTTGGGCTGTACACACTATCCGCTACTGGAAGCTGTCATTGGACAGTTTATGGGTGACGATGTCATGCTCATCTCCTCCGGGGCGGCAGTGGCAGAGCAGGTGGCAAAAGATCTTGCCGCCAATGAATTGTTATCCGAAAAGCAAGAGCAAGGCATCCATCGCTATTATGTCACAGACAGCGTGTCCGGATTTACGAAACTGGCCTCCTTATTTCTCCAGCAAGATGTGTCAGGTGAAGTAAAGCAAGTAACTTTGACAAGTGACTAGCTACAGAGTATAATGAGCTTTTACGAAAAGAAACCGAGGCATACAAGAGATGAAAGATGTAATCATATCTATAAAAGGCCTGCAAGGCGCGGGTCCTTATCTGACAGATGAAACCGATGCCATTGAGCTGATCACCAGCGGTGAGTACAAGCATGACGGTACAGAGACTGAATTTTCCTATATGGAAAGCGAAATGACCGGTATGGAAGGCACTCGCACCACCTTTCGGGTGAGTCCCCAGATGGTAACCCTCACCAGAGAGGGTACACTGAACGCGCAGATGGTATTTGAGCAGGGGAAAAAGCATGTGTTTCTCTATGAGACTCCCTACGGCGCAACTACGATGGGGGTTGATACCAGGCGTCTCCGCTGTGGTTTAGGCGACACAGGGGGCGACATGGAGATTGACTACACCATAGATGTAGACAGCGTTGTGGTGAGCGAAAACAGTTTTATTATCAGCGTCCGGGAGCCGGGCGTTACTCGAAATAAAGGAGCGTAGGCAGATGGCAAATATGGTAGAAGCCGCAAAGAGAGAGATAGGCGAGATTATCGCAAAGGCCTATGCAAAAGCGGTAGAAAATGGCGCACTCCCAGCAGGCGGCGAGAGTATACAAGGTACAATTGACATTCCGCGGGATGAGAAAAACGGTGATTATGCCAGCGCCTGGGCAATGGCGGCGGCAAAACCTCTGGGACTTCCTCCGCGGAAGATTGCGGAAGTTTTAGTAGAAGCCCTTACTCTCACAGATAGCTATTTCTTTGAAGTCGAGATTGCGGGGCCGGGGTTCCTCAACTTCCGCTTGTCTGACCACTGGTATCGGGACGTGCTCGAAACAGTGGAAACCATGGGCAAGGATTATGGCCGTATTGATATCGGGCAAAATGCCCGGGTAATGGTAGAGTTCGTCTCCGCGAACCCAACAGGTGCCATGACCATCGGCAACGCTCGGGGCGGCGTCCTTGGGGACACCATGGCTTCGGTGCTTGACCGGGCGGGATATGACGTGTATCGGGAGTTCTATGTCAACGATGCCGGGAATCAGGTTGAACTCTTTGCAGTGAGCTTAGTGGCACGTTACATCCAGCTCATTCGCGGTGAGGATGCCGTGGAATTCCCGGAAAACGGTTATCATGGCGAAGATATCCGGGAGCTTGCGAAAGTGTTTTATGAAGAGCATGGCGACACTTGTCTAGAAGTGGATGAAGCGACACGCCGTGAGATGCTGAAAGATTTTGGCCTAACATACAACATCGCCAAAATGGAACGAGATCTTAAAAACTACGGCATCACCTATGACCGCTGGTTTATGGAGTCTGAGCTCTACGACTCCGGCTATCTGGAAGAGACCGTGAAACTCTTGATGGACGGCGGCTATACCTATGAAAAAGACGGCGCCCTCTGGCTTAATCTCATTGATCTTGGTGCCGAAAAAGACGATGTGCTCCGCCGTGCCAACGGACATTACACCTATTTCGCGGCAGATATCGCCTATCATCGGGACAAATTTATCAAACGCGGTTTTGACCGGGTGATTGATGTCTGGGGTGCGGATCACCATGGTCACGCGATTCGGTTTAAGAAGATTTTACCAGCCATCGGCGTGGAGCCGGATAAACTGGATTTCCTCATCATGCAACTTGTCCGCCTCACCCGGGATGGGGAGACGGTGCGTGTCTCTAAGCGGACTGGAAAATCTATCACATTGGCGGATCTACTAGATGAAATCCCACGGGATGCGGCACGGTTCTTCTTTAGCACCAAGCCGGATACCCATTTGGAGTTTGACCTTGGCCTGGCTGTGCGGCAGGATAGTGAGAATCCGGTTTACTACATCCAATATGCCCATGCGCGGATTTGTAGTCTAGTCAAGATGTTAGCAGAAGGGGGCGAAACGGTTGTCCCGGCTGAGACTGTGGACTTGACCCAAGTAGCGGGGCTTGCCGAGCACAATCTCATCAAGCGCATCGCAAGCTTACCGGAAGAAATCCGCATGGCGGCACGGGATTATGATCCCTCTAAGCTCAATCGCTACGCAAGTGATCTGGCGGCGAGTTTCCATAGTTTCTACAGCCACTGCCGGATCAAAGGAGAAGCGCCGGAGGTGCTCCGTGCGAGACTGAAGCTTGCGGACACAGCGCGGAGTGTTATTGCAACTTGTCTTGATATCTTGGGCGTATCTGCACCAGAACGTATGTAAGGGAAAGCGCAAACGGAACTCTACCGTTTGCGCTTTTTTGTTGTGGTCGGAGAGCAAAATCTCTTTTTTCAAAAACCCTATTGACTTTGACGCTACGGAATAGTTTATACTGATAGCATGAGGTGAGAATCATGGAACATACAATCAATAAACTCTCAAAACTATCAGGCGTCAGCACCCGTACCTTGCGGTATTACGATGAGATCGGACTCTTAAAGCCGGCTAGAGTCGCCACGTCAGGATATCGTATCTACGGGCAAGAACAGGCGGATATCTTACAGCAGATTCTGTTCTACAGGGAACTGGAGTTTTCTCTCGAAGAGATCAAAACCCTGCTCTCCGCGCCTGACTTTGACCGAGGGCAAGCATTTGAGAATCACCTCACAGCACTGCATAAGAAACGAGAGCGCCTAGACAAGTTGATTCAAACTGTCACAAAGTCCAGAGCCGCTCTGAAAGGAGAACTTACAATGTCGGATCAAGAAAAATTTGAGGGCTTTAAGCAAGGTCTCATAGAGGAGAATGAGCAGAAGTACGGCAAGGAAGCACGATCAAAATATGGGGATCGTGCTGTGGATGAATCCAATGCCAAGCTAAAAGGCTTAACAAAAGAACAATACGAGGAGGGAGAAAGACTGCGTCTAGAGCTGGAAGAAACTCTAAAAGCCGCCTTCGACACCGGAAACCCCGCCAGAGAGTTGGCACAAAAAGCCTGCGATCTGCATCGGCAGTGGCTCTGCGTTTTCTATCCCAAATACACAAAGGAATATCACATGGGGCTTGGGGAGATGTATGTCTTGGACGAGCGATTCAGAGCAAACTATGATAAGCTCGCCCCGGGCTGTACGGAGTTTTTGCGAGATGCGATTAATGTGTATTGTAAATCATAGGGGCGCGCATTGCGTGTCCGCGGTTGATGATTTTGCCGCACCTAATGGCGGCGCAATGCAAATTGGAACATGCGGACGGCCAATGGCCGCCCCTACAAACACACAAAAGAGCCGCCCCAAAAGGGCGGCTCTCTGAAATACATCCTAAACAATCGTCGTAAACTGCAAAGCCGCGGCCAATCTGCGGCGATGATTTCGGCTCCGTTTTTGTGTCATGCCAAAAACCCGCTCCCGCACGGCACAGGCCTTGTCAACGAAGGTGACGATAAAACTCTCTTTATACCGAGGCATATCCGCATTGAGGAGCCACATATGTTTGAGGATAATATCTTCCTCGATTGGGTTAAGGGAGCAGACAGCTCTTGCGTTCTCTAAAGCCTCTTTCGGATGGCTCTTCATGTGGGCAAGCTTTGCGCCATCGGTATCGCTCCGATAAAACATATCGTGCAAAAGACCGCCCCGCGCACAACTCCTGGCATCGCCGCCGATGAGTTTGGCGATGCAGAAACTGAGGTACGCAACGTCTAGGGAATGCCCAAGGCGTGTATAGTTTACATGATGCGCACATGCTTCCAGTTTCTGTACTTCGGGAAGTGCGAGCAAATCTGCCGTATAAGCAGAGAATTCGTCTCTTCTTTTTGTGCGAAGCTTATGAAAACTTTGCGTAATCGCCATAGAGGGAAACTCCGTTTCTGGGCATGAAACAAATACCCTAAGTAATATTATATCGCAGATGATAGGTGCTGTCAATCCTAATGTAGCACAATATCTGGTATATGATACACGGGAAAACTTGGAGGGTGTACGCTCTTTTGTTTCTGCTATTGAAATAAAAGGAAAAATCGGATATACTAGTTCAGATATGAACATGACAGGATTTACGGGCAATGCCCGCATAAAGGAAACATTAGAGGGTAAACTCGGACACGCATACCTAATCAGCGGTCCCGAGGCGGATGAGCGGCGCACATTGGCAGGTATCATGGCTTGCGCGCGCGTCTGCCAAAGTGCGGACGAGAGACCGTGTAACACGTGCCCCGCCTGTGAAAAGACAAAGCGAGAGATTCATCCTGACATTTTACGGATCAATCGGGAAGCTGGGAAAGAAATCCCCGTTGCGGTAATTCGCCAAATTGTACACGATGCCGCAACTCTGCCCAATGAGGCGGAGCACAAGGTGTATCTCATTGAAGAAGCGGATGCCTTAAACCAAAGTGCGCAAAACGCCTTTTTGAAGATACTGGAAGAGCCGCCCAGTTTTGTCACATTTCTATTGCTGGCAGAAAATCCACTGCGTCTGCTCCCTACAGTCCGCTCTCGCTGTGTGCATCTGTCTCTCGTGCCGGAAGCTTCCGCTTTTGTGGAAGAGGAGGGCGAGGCAGTCGAACTGGCAGATGCGTTCTGGAAGGCATATATCTCCGGCGGACTGGAGCTACTCCACTTTTGTGTGAGTCTGGAAAAAACGGAACGACAAGTGCTGGAGGGTTTCATTGAGATCACCTACATGCGCTTGATAGAAGCTTTGGGACAAGAATCAGCAAACAGAGCCAATCTCCAAACAGGTGTCCGTTTGTTTGACAGCCTGCGAGATGATCTGCGGTTCAACGTAAGTGCCGGACACATCTCCGGTAAAATCTTGGCAACACTACTCTAATCGAGGGAAATGATATGACAGAAGTAGTCAGCGTCCAATTTAAAAGCAGAGGCAAGAGCTATTATTTCGATCCCGCCGGGCATCAAGTAACAGCGGGTCAAAACGTGATTGTGGAGACCAGTAAGGGACTTGAATTTGGTGAGTGCACAAGAGAGAACTCTTTTGTGGAAGACACCAAAGTAATCCCGCCCCTCCGCCCGATTATCCGCTTGGCGACTGAAGATGATTTGAAAGCCGCCGAAGAAAATCGCGCCCGGGAAAAAGAGGCATTCCAAACGGGCCTTGACAAAATCCGCGAACACAAGCTGGATATGAAGCTGGTAGATGTAGAATACAACTTTGAAGGGAACAAGATTCTCTTCTTCTTCACCTCAGACGGACGGGTAGACTTCCGTGAACTCGTCCGCGATCTAGCAGGCATCTTCCGCACCCGGATCGAACTCCGACAGATCGGTGTCCGTGACGAAGCGAAGATGTTGGGTGGCCTTGGCATCTGCGGGAAAGCTTTTTGTTGTAGCCAATTTTTAGATGAGTTCCAACCTGTTAGCATCAAAATGGCAAAGACGCAGAATCTTTCCTTAAACCCCACAAAAATCTCCGGCACCTGCGGGCGACTGATGTGTTGCTTGAAATACGAACAAGATGCCTATGAAGAATTGGTCAAAAATGCCCCGAAAACGGATTCCTACGTGGAGACCCCAGATGGCAGAGGGACAATCACGGAGATCAATCTGCTCCGCCAAAAAGCCAAAGTCCGCTTAGAGACACCGGGCGGAGATCTGTCGGTGAGCTATTACCCCTTGGCGGAAATCGAGTTCATCAAAACCGGAAAACAGAGACGCGCAGAAGTCATAGCAGAGGCAAAAGAGCGGGAAGCCAGGGGCGAGAAACCGGGCTTTAATCTCCGCCGAAATGTGAGTGATAAACCAGCGCGACCTGCGGCAGAAACGACCACGCCTGATCGTCCGCCGAGAGAGCGGAAACCACAGGTCAAAGCCGAACCAACACCACGTCCGCCGGCAGAGGGAGAAGAGGCGCCGAAAAAACCACGTCGCCGCAGAAGAAGACGCACCGGTGGCGGCGGATCCTCTGAAACACCAAAAGCGGAATAAGCTCATTTCCAGAATATTCGGAAACAAGGGAAAAAAGTCTTGCAATTTCCATGTTCCCATGATAAAATGATTTTCCGCGAGGATAAAACCATGTGATACGTTCACATGTGATTGTATTTCGCACAAAAGGGAGGTGCAGGGTAAAGATGGCAAACATTAAATCAGCAAAGAAAAGAATTCTAATCGGCAGAGCCAATGAGGCGAGAAACAGAGCAAACCGCACATATCTCAGAACAACGCTCAAACGTTTTGACGCGGCAGTCACCGAAGGGAATCGTGAGCAAGCGGATGTAGCTTACAAAGTTGCGGTGCAAACAGTAGACAAAGCTGTTGGCAAAGGTCTTTTGCACAAGAACAACGCGGCTCGGAAAAAGAGCGGCATGACCAGAAGACTAAGCAACATGGCATAGAACAGATCAAAAGGGCAGAAGCTTTCGCTTCTGCCCTTTTTTGTGTGATCTATTTATACATCTTCCTTAATCAAAACCTTATGACCCTCTACCTGTAATTTCCCGCGGCAGAACAAATCCATCGCCCGGGGGAGTATCTCCCACTCGGCCTGTTCCATGACACGGCGCTGGAGGATTTTGGGTGTGTCATCTTGCAAAACATCGACAGCTTTTTGCAGGATGATGGGGCCTCGGTCAATCTCTTCTGTTACGAAGTGGACGGTGGCGCCGGATACTTTTACGCCGGATTCGATGACCCGCTCATGCACTCTGAGGCCGAAACAGTCCGATTCTGTAAAAGCGGGAAGCAAGGACGGATGCACGTTGATGATGCGGTTTTCATACTCCTTCACAATGGGACGCTGTAGAATTTGCATGAAACCTGCCAATACGATGAGTTCCACATCTAAGTCGTGGAGTTTCTGCAAGAGTGCCGTGTTAAATGTCCGTTTGGTGGGGAATGCGGTAACGTCTACTACGCTGACTTCAATTCCAGCGGCACGCGCCCGGTCTAAGGCATAGGCGTTTTGGCTCGACGAGATGACGGATACAAGCTCACAGTTTTGAATTTCACCAAATAGTCGTGACGCTAGAATCGCTTGCAGATTCGACCCGCCGCCGGAGACTAAAACTGCTGTTCTGACCAAAGAAGACCTACCCCTCTCTTTGTCTATTTCATGACTACCAATTATCATACACCAAAAGCACCCCTTTTTCAAGTGAAAAGAGGTGCTTTGTGTTTGCTTACTTGATTTCCTGCTCCAGATGATCAAATTCCGGCGTGCTGAAGAACTCACCGAGGGTGATTCCAAAGCCGTCACAGAGCTTTTTGATGGTTTTGATTTTCGGGTCTTGGCTCTTTCCATACAAGATATTTTTCACCGATGAAGGCGAAACGGCTGACTCTGTCGCCAAATACTGGATCGCCCAATCACGCTCATTACATAGTTGCAAAATACGATTGCGCACGGCTGAAGTGGTATTCATGTATATCATCCCCATAGCTTTTCTTCAAGCGTACAAAAAACATCTTGAAGGTGTAGGCTATGCATGATACTATAGGCTATACGTAGCCTGTTTTGGAAGGATAAGACGCAATGAAAGAACCATACAAACAGATGTATTATCAGCTCTATGCCCAAATGGCAGAGGTACATCAGCAGTTGCAGACTTTGTTACAGGAGATTGAAGCAATCATGCAGAAGACAGAGGAATTGTACATGTCTTCGGGGTCAAAGGATGATATGGAATAGGTAAAACACCCCTAAGGTCGTTTCCTTATATCTGTAATACCGCCAGCAGAATCAAGAGCACCCCGCTGATCCAGGAGATGTCTCTTGTGAACACCTTCGCAAGTCTGCCGCCTAGTGTGCCGCCGGCTACAATGGCAAGGATGGTCAAGACACTCGCCAGCCCCCCACTCAGCAGAGGCGGCACGCCCAGGAGTCCCGCTCCGAGACCGGCGGCTATACCGTCTAGGGAAAGTGCGAGGCCGAGGGACAAGGCTTCTCCTGTGGAGAGAATTCTGGAGCCATCTGTGTCGGCCGTCTCTGGGTCTGCGTAGATTTGGAGGATGAAGGTAAGGCGGAATGCGGAGAATTTGATCTCGCCGCCGCTCCCCTGTTTCCGTATGTAGTTTTTGAGCCAACTGTCAAAGATCCGGAGTGTACCGAGGCCGAAGAGGATGACGAAACTGATAAGTCCCGCAAGCCAATCGGGCATAAAGCCGCTGATGCGCTCACCAAAGAACAGCGTGAACCCAAGGAGTCCGCCGCTGATGAGGCCTATGACCAAGGTCGCACCGATGGATATCTGCATCTTCTGGCTGCCATAAGCGAAGGAGGCTACCAGGGCGTCAATTGAGATAGCTGTCGCAAGGATGAGCA
>Ga0123352_10003789_pt1 | contig 22019 bp, 9 predicted proteins | sample TergutLab28metaG_FD_89700 | JGI IMG/M metagenome (GOLD analysis project Ga0123352, IMG submission 89700) | Labiotermes labralis P1 segment gut microbial communities from Petit-Saut dam, French Guiana - Lab288 P1 | ecosystem: Host-associated > Arthropoda: Insects > Digestive system > Gut ...
AAAGTTTCAAACTTCTCTGGCCATTATCTCCGTAACCGTTCAACTTCGGACATAGGTGTTTTGGGTTATATCGGTATACTTTAACATAAGGAACACCCTCCCGAAGTCTGGCACATTCCTCCTGGGACACCTGTATATTGACGGTTGGCACAAAAATCATCCATTCATTTGAAGCATGAATACGGTTGCTTCTGGACTTCCAGTCACTCAGTAAAGTTTGCACAATGCCTCTGTTTAACATGAGAGTTGTTTACATAAGAAACAATGCAATGGCAGTCCTTTCTGTTTAATTACCCTCATGTTCTACACAGCCTTCCTTTCTGACATAGCAGCCTGTACTCAGCACCCTTCTCAACCTTACCGGAACCGCCCAAGCAAAGGCAGGTGAAACCGACGATCAGTAACGAGTGCCGGGCACATTCGGATTCTGATTCGATGTTTACAATTCAAAATTGAAAATACATGTACCTTGTCAACTGACTATATTCACTGAATTAACATTTATTCAGGGTTATTTGGTTTTATATACTCGGTTTTGTTTCAAATATGGTCGAAAGAATTAATAATGTGGTATGGTGTGTGCGGTAATTTGATGTTCTCTGTGATACAGTCTCACTGGGATATACTTAGATCTTGAAAAACTCATAACCTTGCTGATTACCAATATATTGCGAATGCTCAATGGTTAGTTTCTCTGCCTGGCTTAGAACCGCGGAATAATCTTGCAGTTCTGGTCTCACAAATTGCCGACCCAGATGTTGGAGAAATGTCGAGAAAGCTTGTTAGAGATTCGCGGGTTCATATATGTTGCTGCGAAATCGTGTGAACATTTTTGGTATAGTATTTTAAAACATCTATTGCCAGGGCCGGTGTGAGAACGGCGGACCCATAGCGCTATTAGCTGACGATTAAATGTAAAAGCTAGATCTAATATCGTGAACTACGTCCGTTGATAGAGCGGACGTGTCTTGACCTGCACATCTCTTGGGGCCGCAGAGCACAGTACCGTATTGTTCGTACTGCATATAACCTAATGATGGTCCAACTCGCTCAAGCCGGCTGTTTCCCGTGGAATATTTCCTAGCAACACAGATTAACTCTGTGATTTAAAAGTTAGGCGATCCCACCCATTGCCTGGCATCGGCATGTTTTAATTCTCAGCTACATAGGCTCACTCTGCCAGGTCCCGCCGTACGATAACTGCATTAATTTTACGAAATCGTTACCATAGCAAACACCGACCAGGGTCTCACCTTGAAAGTAAGCCTCTTGTTTAGCAGGTTCAGTGTAGTGGCTTCGTACAATACCATATGACATTTGCGTTCTTCGTTTGCGGTCTTTCCAATATCGCATTTATTTTCGGCTGTGTTGGGATTCCACCTGCAGCTCGGTGACTCAACGTAAGTTTGTGAGTTATCTGTACACCAGTGAACGACTGTAAAGTAAAGTTCAGCCTGGAGCAGGCCACGAAGGTCCAGAGGAGGAGTAGAGGTACAGCTATATTCTTTCTTTAAATTCGGCACTAGATGGGGTGGGTGGTCAACGCCAAGCCCCGGCCGCTTTACCCCCGGAAAAGACCCGGTACCCATTGTTTAGGAGGCTGGGTGGGCCTCAGAGCCGGTCTGGACAGGTGCGAAAAATCTCGCCCCCATTGGGATTCAATCCCCGGAACGTCCAGCCCGTAGCGAGTCGCTATACCGACTGCGATATCCTGGATCCTAGTGAACGACTGTACATGACCCTAATCCTCTCACACAGGGTGTCCACAAATGTCTTATTCGTATTTCTAAAATGTTATTACGTCATATGTAAAGCAGAAATGTGCAGTCTTTTGAGAACTGTGTGTTTAGCCCACCTCAACATGGAAACCTGTAGTGTCCCTGATCGCACCATTTCCAGTTCTGCCCATGTAAGGGTCAAAACTCTTTTCACCTCACTTCAGATTGCTTTGTCCTTAAACTACGGTTCCAACATGATCCACAGACGTTCTGAAAACATAACACGTCACACATCCCCACAAGAATAAACCTTAGGGCGTGATATTAGGGCAGCGTAGGGGCCACAAGACTGGTCCGCACCTGATATTTACCTCGTGCATAGTACGGCTGGACGTGACTGGAAGGAAATCAAGGAAGAAAAAAATAAAATGCCTGAAAAAAGTGTCCCCTTACTTGTGTAAAGGCCCACGTTCTGCTACAAGTATGGCGAGATAAGAAGGATGTACAGCTCATTACAACCCTACACAGCACGGATTAAAGAAAACCCGGAAAGGTAAAACATGAAGGCACAAGTAATTGGCTACAGTAAATTTATGTGAAGCGTGAATACGGCAGACGAAATGGCACCCCATTAACCATGTTGCATAAACCCCGAGAAGTGGGTCAAGAAATTAATTTCATTTTGCTACATATTGCCGTAATAAACAGTTTCATATTGTTCAAAAAATACACCAGGGACCAAAATCAAATGGACAAAGACTATTGCATCAACGACTTCGTACTTGGCTGTGTGGAGAAAACGACAGAATACAGATGAGAGTGAGATCGGGAGTGACGAATCGCTCACTGGCCGCAATATCGACAGAACTAGCAATGACGCAACATCGACAGAACTAGCAACGCCGCAACATCGACAGAACTAGCAAAGCCGCCACGCGAAACATGGCCGAGTTGGCTGTGTGGCACGTTGGGAAACTCGTCTCTCGATAAATATTACACGAATAAAAATTACCAACAGATAAACCGAAAATTACTATCGTCCCACACAGGCATTTTACATTTAGTTTAAAACTGTTATGAACTATGAATTGCATTTACGTAACAAGGTAAACGTATACTGCCTGCATTCTCTATTCATGTTCTTTATATGCCTGTCTGGATACTGATGGCATTTAACAGCTCAGGCTACCAGGGGAAAGGTTAAGTTAAGACTGCTAATGTCTCGCCCATTCAAATACACATTTACTACGTTTCTACTCTTTTTCCTGGCCCTTTACTCTTTCCTCCTTACTTAATTCTTTTTCGCGCTTTGCGCTTCAGTTTGTTCTAATTTCACGCATGTTTATCAGCGAGTTGGTCGTATATGATTCAAATAAATTCCGTCTTTACTGCCAGGTGCTGTAAGGATAGCTTCAAACACTGTACGAAACCTGCAATAAGCCTGTCTCAGAACAGGCTATTTTGACAGTATGAGGACACTAGTGGCTGACAGTATGAGGACACTAGCGGCTGACAGTATGAGGACACTAGTGGCTGACAGTATGAGGACACTAGTGGCTGACAGTATGAGGACACTAGTGGCTGACAGTATGAGGACACTAGTGGCTGACAGTATGAGGACACTAGTGGCTGACAAAGAACTGCGCACAAATCGACAATACGTACGTTAACGTGGTCGATTTTCCAGGACATGACAGCTAGCGGATTGGATTTTCCTGATGTACAGTTCGCAGTGACGTAATCACCAATCGAATAGGTTGACAGGACGCCTTCAATCATTGGGTCATCTTTCGGGAACGCTGAAAATGAGAAAAGATTATTACATAAGTAACAATGCCTCAACACAGAACATGTTTCAAAGAAGCTGATACTGTAACCGTACTTCTGTCTACAAAGTCATACTTTCAGACACGTTCATACGAGTCCACAAAATTACTAATTACGACCTACTGTAGTTACCTTTATTGATTTATGCACAGCTGTTGTGGACACTACAGTAATAGTTCTGTCGTACTACTGGCTTACAAACAGTGGTGTTAGTCAAGGTACATTCAGTAAAACTACTGAATATACCTTGATCAGCGCCACAGTTTGTAAGTCTGATGATGGCCGAGTAAGGACGAAACATGTTGCTTAGTTGAATAGTTGTAATAACAAACTGCAACTGTTGTTATATTGTTGTGTAAAGACGGTTTAATTAATATATTGTTTACGTATACACAACGGGGTGAAAACTATCCAATTTAGAAGCGGATTAAACCTTTGCAGCTGGAATGTAACAAAACAATATTTATAGAAATCTTTTAAACAATAATTACTCTTACACACGGGAATTCATCGGCAGTATGAGTGCTGCGAGTGTAATAATGTTGCGCTTGATTTCTTCTGTTAGCACAAGAAGCGTTTACTGCTAATGTAGCAGTTGTAATGACTGGGGTCATAGTTTTAGATTGCGAGCCGAGGGTACCCTCATGGATGGGAAGGGATACTTCTTGTAAATCTGAGTATAGTTCTAGGGTAAATATACAAATACATTTTGAAGCATTTCTCCAAAGATATCAAGTGTTTGCTCTTGGTTTAGAACGGTCGCATATCACGGCATTCGTGTTGGCACTTCCTCTGTGCCATCCCTGAGAAAAAAACGTGCGAATCGCTAGCTGCCTTTATAGTAACCAGAGCCGGGAGTTCAGCACCAAAGAGGACGTTTACAATGTTTGTCACTCCGTTGCGTTTTCGATATAATAAATAAACATTTTATTTTGAGCCTAAGACAGCTGTACACTATAGCTTAGTTAAGTGTTTCGGTCCCATAGTGTTATACGATCAGGCTAGTTTATAGGAGGTCTGATTTTTCTGCTTGATCGATAAGCGGTGGCCAAACGCTCCGTCCGAAGTTCTGCCTGTGTTGGGCCTTACGTCGCCCGTCGGGAAGCTTAACCAGTCGACGGCGGAAGCTAGACCAAAGATCGCAGTGACAATAACTTGTCTAACAGAAACACACTAAAGCATAGGGCTAGCGCTTGTCGGTCAGGTAGGTAAAATAGTGTCGTACACAAAACATTTAATGACAAAAGCAAAGGCTTACACAAAAACATACACTTTGTGAAATCTCACAATTACATATCATTCATAAGAGCTGCCTGTCATCCTGACTGATATAATCATGGCAGCCATTGTGTGATGGGTTTTGTGAAATTATCAAGTAGTAAAATCAAATAATTAAACCCCAATTAATTATACTAATTTTTTTAACATGTTTAATCGGTCTTCTAGTTTGTGGTGCGGTTACAGCTGAGCGCTAACGAGGTATAGGTATTCCTTTTTGTTGCTGAATTTCCTACATCCGATGTCAAAGTTTTCAATTTGTACAGATTGAACGTTCAGTGCTGCAAACAAATATAACCTGGGAGCGCTGTATTTGGAAAATATAAGGAGTGTAACTTTAAAATTCTGGAGTTATCGGAACATCTTAAGTTTCTCAAGTTTCCTTCTTTTCTAAGTTTTGAAATTTTTTTTATGGTAATGATGTAGACTCTAAATAGAACGTACTATAAACTACACCCTACACAGTAAAATTCATAGATACTTCAAAAGAATTCTGTGGCCAATTATAAGAAATTTCTGTCCCAAGACACCTACAGATTAAGAGCTGCATTTTTAGTGGTTCGATTCCTATCAGCAGCAAGGCCGCGTCTGTCATGTTCAGACCCACACAACAGTCTGCACTACTTGCTGTCTGATTGCTAACATTACGGCCGAATGTCTGTCAGAGGCAAGGCTAGCGACCACACATCTTCGTGGTGTAATACTTGGAAAAGAGAAAACTCTTACTAAAACCAGAATTTTATACGGACAGCATATTAAAAGAAAATTAATGAATCATATATTATGCGTTAAACAATTCTTAGTTTATTCTTTTGGCTTTTGCCATAATTACGATTTTCGAAAATTATTACAAAGACGCTAATCGTGACACAGAGATTCGAGACAGACACGAGTGCAGACTGACGGACAGAAACAGACGCGCACAGGCACAGCAAAATCAGCTTCCGACACGAATTGGCTATCATGTCATGAAAGTCCGGGGTTCATAACCTACGCAAAGAGTGAAGTCCATGATTCGCAGCGTCCTTGCAAGGTAGAAATTAGAACAAATGGGGGGAGGGGGGTCGGAAATTTGCTGCTTTAATAAGACGAGGTGTTTGAAGTACAAAGAGTAAGATGGTTACTCTTACGTATCTTAATTCATACAGCCATGAGAATGGAAAGAGTATGGGTACGAGCTTACGGAATGTGAAACCTGCAACTACTACCGTCTAATACGCTAGAACCAACAACTACATACGTGATTTAAATAATCCAATAAAACTTCTAATTGTAACGTGAATTTTAGGTCCCCAGGTTTGTGATTACAGGGGAAGCTGCTTTATTATTTGTAACACCTCACAGTCTGGCAGAAGTGTGCAGAAGCTTCGGAGAATCTTGCTGCCTTCTTCATCAGGATACATCAAGCAGATGGGATCATAGGTACAAGGGATCTTAGGGAATCAGTAGTGCCTGGTATGAATAATATCTCTCAAGGTAGTGGAAATTAGCGGACTGTTTTCCAAATAATAAGGGAATTTTAATCACTTTAAGCAGAGGGATTTTAGGAACGATTGGAGATATAAATATAGGCACCTTATGTTTATTTGAACGTGCGTCATCTTGATAGATGAACAAAGAAAGGCCAACTTGATGTCACTTGCTTTTTTATTTCATTATTTAATGCTCAACATGTTTCGGATGTTAATACATCCATCCTCAGGAGCTTGCGACTTATTTGTTGAGTTATTTCATGGATTGTATTGCTCTGGTACGATGTGTGTTGGTGTTACATTGTAGTTTGGCAGGGGTGGTGCGGTATCCATATTCAGGCTGAAACACTGTTTCAGCCTGAATACGGATACCACACCGCCCCAGCCGAACCACAACATAGCACCAACACACATCGTACCAGAGCAATACAATCCATGAAATAACTCAACAAATAAGTCTCAAGCTCCTGAGGATGGATGTATTAACATCCAAAACATGTTGAGCATTAAATAATGAAATAAAAAAGCAAGTGACATCAAGTTGGTCTCTCTTTATTCAACTATAAATATAGGCATTTTAAGAAAATATCCCAAATGCTGATCTAAATACTATCTCAAACTTTGCTAAATGGTTACACAATTTTGTCCTTCAATTCAGACAGTTCCTAAAATAGAGCGCTGTTCTGCAGATAGGAAGCCTGTAGAAAGTGCACACATTTTGCGACGTCAAGAAGAATTCCATTACTACTGTCTCGGCGGGAGGCCACGTTCCATCGCGTTGTTTGTTCTAAGAAGGGAAGATGGTTACTAGGCAACGCAGCCCAAAACCATTTACTCAAGACCTAAGAGAATATGTTACCAAAACAGATCCTGTATCTTATTCAGTATGTGGAAATGACAGGCATCAACTGCCTAGTGGATAAATTCTAGTCTTTTAAGGGTTGTGTTGAAAGTTGTATCTTTGTTAAATGTAAACAGTACCATATAATAAAATAGAATGTGCATGGAGCTGGAAGATTAGAATAATAAAGCGATGGTCATAATATTTCAGTGAAATTCAATAAAATTTACAAGAAAAACGTTGTGTAGAAAGATTAAAAACATTTCTATGAATCTGGAAAGGACTAAGTAAGCAATGAACAGCAGAAAGAAGCAAATGAGCTTAAAGTTTTCAGACCACTAGTTACCAGTTTAACATCGCATACTTTGTCTTCTTAATTATTATATTTCTACACAGTAGCTTCAATATACTGCCTCAGAACTAATACTTAGTTTTACACCAATCTGACTTTCTGTAGGATCTCCTAAATGTCAAACCAACCCACCGTAAGACATCACCATTAGACGTGCACGATTTTGAGCGGAGTTCAATTCATATTTCCATTATTCGCGTAACCTAAATGAGTTACTTTATTTTCATAATTTAAAAAATCACATTAAACGTGGTACACTGCCCATCATATACATACCACTTCAGACGTTTCGGCAAATTAAGAACTTCAATTTTCAGGTTACGTTGTGTCCTCAGGACTTTGCAGAAACAACGAAGCTAACCTTACTTTCCACCAAATATTATAAACGTGATCAAATCAAGGTATATGTGATGAAGTGGGAGTGTAACAGGCCTTGCGGAAATAATAAATGCATAAAGATTTCGTGAAAACGCTTAAAGAAAAGACATGCTGGAAGATCTAGGTTTAAACGATACGTTGGTGTTACAGTGGACTTTGACAAAGCATGTTATAATCTTAAATTTATTACGGTGAGATAGGCCTTAGAGTAATTCCGAATATGGCTATAAATACAAAAATACAAAACCAACAGGATTCTAAATTCGTCCTCCACCCGTGTCCCGTAGTTTTGTATTACAGTAACTCTGCCACAGCTACACAAAATAGCCCGCACACCGACAGACACCAAGATAAATGTGACAAGAATTCGGCAGGAAGACGTCATGATCTTTTAAGTATTTCAGTATAATTCCAGACGGACAGACGAAAGCCACAAAATTCCAGACGGTCTCATAAAGTATCCCGCTTCTGAACAGCAAATGGCAAGAGTGATCGTCGGAACAGGAAGCGGAACCAGACAATCACAAGTTCGATCTGCCTTACCGACTGCTCCACAGTTATCTGTGAGTTAATCTTAGGGAACCGATAAATATTTATTTAGTGTTACATTATGCAGAAGAACAGAACGAAAAAGGAAGTACTTTAAATAAACTGTAAATTGTGAAATGTAAATTTACAATATGATAAGCGGAAACACGCAGAGAAAAGTGACACTAAATTGTAAAACGATTCCACTGTACAAACAGCTCAGGTATGGATCTATGCAGTTCAGAACTCCACTAATTAATCAATTAGCCTAATTAATTAACTGCAGGAAGAAATTATCTACCACTCGAAGGTATTCTCTGCACAGAATGTGCGTATTGTACGAGAACGTGAAATCTCCTGATCTACAGATTTACAAACGATTCCAGATTCTCATTATGGTTCTGTTAGGATTCACAGAACTCCCCTTGTTTGGTTAGTAAAACCCGAGTCTATAGAGAATCTCGGTCGTCAGGGGGTTCAATAGGAAGTGGATTCTACGAAGTGTAGTGATAAATCAGGCTTAGCGTTACGACAAATCGCCGTCATACATAACGCTCTGTGCTACACGGCTGTCGCATACACACGCCGTGAGGTGGCAGACGTTACTCCTGACCTGCGACAGAAACGTCCGCTGCTAGACTTCAGAAGTTCACGGTCACCTAACAAAATACTTCACTGACCTTCTAAAGCCGTAGAAGTTGGAAGACCGGCTTATAATAAATCTCACAAATTCTAGATTTACGCACACTGAGGTCCGACGGCCACAGCCTTCCTTTTTACGATCCTCATTTGCCTATCCCACACTTGTTCTATAGAGCTTCCCATTTTTCCTAGATATGCCATCATTTCGTCTCTCTTACGAAGCCTAATTTTAGATTTCTTTATGTCATTACTAAATTACTTTTTAAGCCTACATTTTCAATTCCGAAATATCTTTCAAGCCGACGCCAGTAGGCACTCGTTCTAAGGCGTGGGTCTGTGTCCGTTTGCTTACTGGAATTGGGGTTTCGATTCTCTCAGCGGGCATGGATGTCTGTCTGTTGTGATTATGGTGTTTCGTCACGTAAAGAAATCTGCTACGGGCCCATCAGTCATCCACAGAAGTCCTACCGAATGTGGTGTGTCCGAGTGCGTTCTTGAAGCTTTAACAATGAGGAGGCCCAGGGCACTAGGGCCGTTAAGCCATTAAAATATATTTTTCAATCTGTTATTTCTGTTATTTCTTCCTTTCATGAGAAACAAGTAATGATTTCATACAGTACATCACATTTAGTTGATTTTGTTGAATGAAATTATTAAAATAATACGAAACATAACCAAATGTTAAATCCAAAACTTGATGCGTTGGCAACGAATACCAGCACAAAAGGAAAACCCTTCAGCAGTTGTCAAGAAAAAATGTGTCTACCATCGGTCACACAATCACAGTCTTTCCCACGATGAGCTACTTGTATTCGCTTTTTGCAAGCACAAAAAGTAAATGAGGAAATTATATAACTTTGTAGTAATTATATTTAAAGTAACTAAATAAAGTGCATACACTACTTTACAGTAACCGCCCTGAATTGGCGTTTGCTGCATGCTGTGTGCACGTAGTTAAAAGGCGCATTTAACTCGTCTTCAAAATTCCTCTGCTGGAAGACTATAGACAGGAATTCGCTTAGTGCTTATCACTATTTATTCTGTATCCATGCAAACATATTTTCAGCAAACACAAGTCAGAGGACTAGACCTACCGGACAGTAAACAGCATCTTATGCGCCGTTTCAAAGCGCCTTCTAAGAGCAAATGAAATCATAAAACAATTTAATACATTTCACTATCAAACTGAAGGGAACTTAATTCGTTTCGTTTGCAGCATATTTTATGTTACTCAATAGAGCATTGTCTTAGTCAAGTCACCATTACTAAGACATGATTGTGATTTCTTTTTGACGTTTTGCTGACCGTGCATCTCAGTATATTTATCTCAGAAATTAACCAAATTGATGCACAGAATTTTTGATTTACAATTAGTTTATTTCATGCCTCTACATGTTTCAAGTACATGTGCTCATCATCAAGAGGTCAAAATTGCATTACACAGCCTCTCGTATCATCACACCCATAGGTGTGACGATACCAGAGGCTGTGTAATGCAATTTTGACCTCCTGATGATGAGCACATGTACTCGAAACATGTAGAGGCATGAAATAAACTCATTGTAAATAAAAAATGTTGTGCATCAAGTTGGTTAATTACTGAGATAAATGATTGTGACTGTATTTGACTACGATTTCAGAAGCAACGATTTGAAATCTGACTGAGAACGCATTTCTTCTCCAGTCATTCTGGTGGAAGAGGTGGACATTACCGTAACATGATATCTTACGTACAGAAAAGGACAAATGTTCTAAAACAAAAATAAGAAACTTGAAAGAAATTTAACGACCCACGTAATGGGAGATTCAACCTGCTCTGGTAAAGGAATTTAAAATCACTAATTAACCGTTAATCAAGCATTTCGTTCTTATTTATCGACAATGCTTTGGTACAAAAATTAATGATTACAGTATACATGTGGTCCACAGCCCGGCAGTTATACCACCGTTTATACTGCAGTCATATCACGACCTCCAGAAACAAAGCACACGCTCCGCAACGCGATCAGCTATGCAACATATTCATACTTGCGCAATTGCGGGGGGGGGGGGGGCAGTACATTTTGCAGCGTTTGTGACGACAATTTTAAAGCAAGCATACTTGGCTGTTTTAAAGGTTGGAAGGTATTCATGGCAGTACAATACGGAAAACCATTAAATTTAATTACCCAAATTGTGGTTGGCAGCTTTTCACAGCTTTGGAGATAAATTATGACTCATATTTTCACGCTGATCCATATGAACGGTAGACACATTACGCTGCTTTATACCAGTCCAGTTATCATCAAAATCCTGTCAAATGAAATCTGTATTGTGTATGATTTTATGAGACTGTATCTCAGTTTATGTAAGTCCAAAACTAAATTCTTCTTCATCTTCGTGGACTGAGATTTCTGCCGGTTCCGCTCACTAGGAAAGTAACGTCACTTCCTTTTTCTTTTTCTTCTTATTCTTCTTCTTTTCGTTTTTATTAAGCCTACTTTTGCCTTTCTGATTCATATATTTGTAATTTTTTTTAAACCTTTCGGGGCTCTGTTCAGGTACGTAAACCTTGTATCTGCAACATTTACAGGACACGTGCTCGTAGTGCCTGATGTATCAGGACACATTACCAGTGCCTCCTCTGGCACTGCACACTGCAGTCTTGAGCTGTGTCAGTGCCAGCAAATGAGCTAAACACACCAGTATAAAGGTGTCTTAAAACTGCAGTACTCCATGGGCTGGTTCTTGCTAGAAACGAGTACTTGTACCTGCAACGCTGTCTTAGTGTCTCTTCTCAGTCACGTTTTAATATATGTTTACATATTATGTACATGTATGTGTATATATATATGTGTGTGTGTGTGTGCCGGGTAGCTCAGTCGGTATAGCGACTGAGCTACGGGCTGGAAGTTCCGGGATCGAATCCTGGTGGAGACGAGGTTTTCCGCCCGTCCAGACCGGCCCTGTGGCCCACCCAGCCTCCTGTAAAATGGGTACCGGATCTTTCCTAGGGGCAAAGCGCGGCTGGGCCGTGCTGCTGACCACTCACCCCCTTCTAGTGCCCCGGTTATGGAAGCGCAGAGCTATACCTATACTCACCCTTTCGGCCACATCGGGCCTGAAGCGGGATCACTTTACCTTTACCTTTATATATATATATATATATATATATATATACATATATGCGTGATAATGAACGAGGATAAGGAGCACGCCAAAATTGATTGGAACGATCCACATAAATATATTACCAACATTTACGCTCGCTGTTTTCTCACACTAAAGAATACAAATACATGCCTGTACTTGCAACTAACTACACGGACCAGCATGCTCCGTGAGCCTAAAATACCGCATTGTGAAGAGGACAAATCAGAGAACTGTATCTATAAAAAGTCTAAAACAATGATCCGGTAAGATAAAGCGTGGTAAATAAAAATGGAAAATTTTTTGAGAGAAATGCGGTAAGTCGAAAAGATCTTGCAATATACAGCATGTGTGAGGTGAGTGTAACACCGAGGAAGAATGACACAAGCAATTCTGTAGCCAGCAAAAAAATATGAAAATTTAGTGGGAGACTGTTTATGCCATATATGATAGACATTTTGTGAAGGAATCATAGAAACTGAAAACTTGTGGGGCGGGAGGCGGACAGAAAAAGCCTACTACAGGGTTAAGAAGTGTATATAGTGCAAAATTTAAGTATAAATTACAGAATGTGATCTTCTCTGTTCCTATAGTACTATAGTACTATACAACTAGTAACAACAACAATAAAAATAACATTATTATTAACATCTGATGTGTATTCCTTCTTATTAATATTCCATATATGCCCGTTACCACTCCACAGTTGAGACTCGATCTTTTCAAAATTTTCTGGACAATTCCTTGACAATTTCAGGGGCAAGTGGTGTTCTCGACTTTTTCATTCAACGTCTTTTAATTTTATATCTCAGAGATATTAATAAACTAGACGTGTGGTTAGCTACAAGTGTCAGGAGGCTGAATAGTCCAATTTATCCATTTATAATGTAAATATAATTAAACAATGCAAAACGTTCGGCTACAAAGTAAAGCAACTCGTTCGCAGCACAATTTTGCGACAGTACCACCGTTACTTCCTATACGACAATTCACAGAGCTGCGTCGTACGTATGGCGACAGTGTCACCATAAATCTAATACACAAACACTGGATAATAAAATGTGACATAAAGCGGAGTGTGTTTTCTTGTCTTTCACAAAACATCTGGAACTGTTACCTCACTTTCTTTGTTACAGAGCGCTTCGCCTGTGGCTCTGTCTTCGTTTGTTGCTCCTATCCATGTAATGCAGTGAATGGGATATTTCCTTCCACAGTCCCATCATAAAGATGCAGGAAATTACGTAGCCGAGCCCTGTTTTACAGCCTGAATGATCAAAAGCCAGATTAGTGTAAGGTCTTAGTAACAAGGAATGTAACAGGCACAGAGAGTTCAGCTGTAGACTTCTAAAAACGGAAAACATTAAAAAGAGGGTAGAAAGAAAATGAAGAGCAAGATATGCACCCTACCCCATTTTAAATATCAACAGATGATAGCAGCGGAAAAAGCTAGGGATTGGTAGTGCTTATAAGAAATAAATGACTTACTCTTCATTTGCAAATTTATTCAGATTAGAAGAATTACTAGTTAGGGACTTTATCAAGCTGGCGGGGTGGGAGGGTATCCATAGCAGTAGCTGCCGTAAAGGAGGCTACATAAAATGTTTGACTTTTAAATGACTACGTGCTTAAAATCCGTGCTTATGTCAGTAAGCTCAACCAATAATTAATAATAACAGGTTACAAAGGCCTTTCTCTATGAAGCGATTTGCTGTTCCGACTACTTCACAATATTTTTGTGCTGCGCAGATAAACAGCGACAAAACATATAACAATCCCTTGAATAATAGGTGGATAATACTCATACATTTAAAAAATATTATCGTCCCATATTTCGTGGTATGCATATTGTTAGTCTGCGGGAGAGATGCAATAGAAACCTCAACCAAAACAGGCAATAATCCTGCCAAAATTCGGAAGAGCTCTTCTGCTATAACAATCTGCTGCCTTGTCCATTCACCATAAATATAATCATAATCATCAACACCATCATCATTATTATCATCACTAAAGCCATACAGCATAATTTCCCTTCATAAGCTAACAGTTGCAGCGTCAGTCAATAAATTCCCCGCATTGTACTGAAGTCGTTACGTTCATCAACATGTTCACAACAATCCGCAACTGGCCCCTATACTGTGTCAGAATAATGCAGTATATCCTTCTATCCTGTTTCTTTAGAGGTATTTTTAATATTACACTCCTTTCTACGCATAGGTTTTGTAACCTTGTGTCCAGGTATCCCGACCAAAACTTATCAAGTCTTCCTTGTCACTCTCATGCCTGCTGCATGCCCCGATTATTTCATCGTTTATGAAAAGATCATCATTATCTAAATTGAATTGTTTCCATCCCATTGTGTATATATACCAAGTTGATTCTAATCTCCTGTAAGCCTGATGATGGCCTAATAAGACCGAAACACGTAGCTTGTTTAACTAAACATTAGCCACAATATATGTTGTGTAAAGACGGTGGACGTAATGAAAAACTTGATCATTGTTACGCTGCTATGGCAGCATGACACATCATGAGGCTCCTCATGCAGTTCCCTCCAGCTACCTGTAACTTCCTCCTCCGTCTCAGTTTAGGCAGCCTTAACCCACAACAGCACAGTTTCTCCAACATAATTAGTGGGCTACATACTTGTGCCAAAGAAACAGGCCGGGTTCGAAACCCCAACGCTAAGAACGAGAATATACGAAAGCTTTGACAGCTAGCGTCCACAATCTCGAAAATGAGAAGCAGTAAGAAAGAAATTGGGATAGGCATCACTGTATTTGTAAGGAGGATTTATTTATCGCATTTTAATACTACAGAATATTTGCAAAAGATGTCGTTGCTGTCCTCCTTCAGTTTGCATGTTTAACTGAGCCCTCTGACGTCAACAACTCTTGGTTACAGCGACACAGTCCAGTGTTTTGTCGTAGTGTTTCCGCCTGGCGCTTCGATCATAGCCAAAGCTTGTCCATATTTTACGGAAGAGTGAAATGAGAAAGAGACTCCTCATGGACAACCAACGCATTTCGTCGCGCTGCCAAATGTATATCCCCCAGTACCTGAGGTAATCCGAAGCAATATTCATAAAGATTTGGTAAAGAAATTCTATTGAAATCAAGGAATAAGAATAGGCTCTAGAATATCAAAACAGAATGAATTCCGAAAAGTGACCAGGTTGATTGTAAGAACTGGCCAGGCAAAAGAGCGTAGGGTCTTTCAAACCTTCATAATAAGGGATACCTGCGGTTTTTTTTACGTGGGATTTATTCGGCATTCTTAATTTAGTAGCGATACATTCAAGTGGTAAGACCACACACAGCCGAAAGATGGAATGATTATGGAATAGTGAATTAGAAAGGAGGTGGTCTTGGCGTGATTTTAATTTACCAAGCAATTCTGTGGGAGGAATGAGAAGTGCCACGAAAAATCTCGTCAAAACAACAAGTCTGCGATATTAGATTCGAAGCGGATATCCCGAAATATAAAGTAGGATTTTAACTATTCGAATGTGAAGTTCGACCTCCCAGAGGTTTATTCATCTGAAGTGTCAAGTTGTCCGCTCACTCGCTGTAGAGTTTCAACCGTGCGTGTATGGACATGTCGTTGGGCAAAGAAACGACTGTTACACACATGAGCTTTCAAATTTTCACGGCACTGATCGTGTAGAATGCAGTCTTGTGGGCCGTGTCATTGTGCAGTCCTGTGGGAAATTCAGATACGAATCATGTTACAATATAAATGGCAGAGAGTTACGATGTGCCTCAATTGAAACAGCAGGTCACATTAGAAAGTGAATAGTTAAAATAAATGGTATATAACTGAAGAATAGGAACCAATTAAATTTATTTCAGTATTTAACCAACTTGATGCACATGTGCTCGAAACATGTAGAAGCATGATATAAAACTTATTGTGAAACAAATTTTGTGCATCAAGTTGGTTAATTACTGAGATAAATATACTGAGATGCACGGTCAGCAAAACGTCAAAACCAATTAGATATTACTTGTTATTTTATTGTACTTCTTATAGGCTGAACATATTTCGGGCAATACTATGCCCATCATCAGGAGCTCGCGACTAAAATGTTGATTAACACATTGGTCGTCTCGTTCCTTAAAGATGGAAGAGACAGTGTTAATGTAAAATTGTGGTTCTTTGTCGTATATGTTTCTGTGTGAACATATACCACTAAGAACCACAATTTTACATTAACACTGCCTCTTCCATCTTTAAGGAACGAGATGACCAATGTGGTAATCAACATTTTAGTCGCGAGCTCCTGATGAAGGGCATAGTAGTGTCCGAAACATGTTGAGACTATAATAAGTACAATAAAATAATAAGTAGCATCGAGTTGGTACTTATTCTTCAGTTATCACAATAATGCACGGTCCAATACACATCAAAAGTGGGATATAATTTTTGATGTGTGTGTAGGTACAAGAAGGGTTTTTGTTAGGAGACAAAACGTGTGGCAAGGAATCGAGCCCTCTTGGGTCTGGAACACTAGAAGTAATTAGTGTTTTATAATGTGAAGCATTCTGAATATGGATGTAACAAGTGTCGTAACTACAGCTTTAATTTCCTCTTCTTGCAGGTGGTGAGCGAGAGCACATCTACTGCTCTGCTATTGGTTACTGGACCAAGTAGAAAGCACAAGCACAGCTCAAATGCGTGATTCCAGGCTTTCTCCGCAGTCTAAATGAGAGATTCACGCTTCTGGGACGTTACACAGCGTTGACTGGTACTTAGTTGCCGACGTTTCGTGCCAACCTATCGGTTCAATCTTCTTAGAGTGCTTGACGCTTGGAAATGTACCATTTCCAAGGATAGGTTCTCCCGAAACGTCGGCTAACTAACTACCAATTAACGCTGTGTAACATCGAGAACAGCGGAGATCTCGGCTTCTATTTGGTCGCGATATGTATGTGTACCACGTAGTTCTGTGCACGAAGTGTAAATGCAGTCTCAAAACTTTACTTGAATGATACAGTCCATGTGATAAATAGCATCGCAAACGAAGCTGCGAGCGATTCAAATGAAATATCGTTCATCTAAATTCAAACCTGCTTCACTCCAGTGGGTATATCCTGTTTTTGTTCACGTACTAAATAACAACCTTCCGCGTGAGGGGGGCGTTATAGTTCTTGTGGCAGAATTAATGTGCTGAACACAGTGGCGTATCTAATGGGAGATCCTATTATGTTCTGGTGGATTATTTGTTGCAAGAACAGTGCTGTATTTAGCGATACTGGGAAATATTTGTTTAGCTTGAACGGTAAGTGGGAGATATATGCTATTAAAAGCAACATTAGTAGTAAGATGCCCAAACGAAAATACACACAAAGAATAAAAAAATTCAGTTAGTAAACTGGATTCTCAGAGTCTTATAGCATCTTTCAGTATTAGACAATTCTTTTACACCAAAATTTTTACTTATTTTTTCCATTTTCGTTTTCAACACTTTTTCGCCTGATCGATTAACTTCAGGAAAATATTATAAAATTGATACCAGAAATTACAGGTGCTCTTAAGTTCATGTTTATTACAAAGTTGTCGATTACAATCAGATCAATATTTAAACATCCCTATGTTACAGTCTAATTACGTTTTTCTTATGAAAACACACAGAGAAGTTTGAGTACCGTAACAACGTACTACAATTTTTCGTGCTACATTTCTGTAAATATCCAAGGAATCTTAGACTTGTTTGTATTCCAGAGCTGCCTTGATTAACATCACAACCTACAACACCACAAGCGTTTGATGATAAATTTACATATCTATAACACTGAAAGCGCTGATTGGTGTTTAATTCTGTCTATTAATTCCCAAGCACCGAGCTGGAGTAAGAATTATTTTACAAGAAACACTATGATAATAGACTTAACAGCCTAGACCGGAATAGCGCAGTCGGCACAGCGACTTGCTGCAAGTTGGACGGCCCGGGGATCGAAATCCGATGAGGGCAAAAAGATTCTTCTTTTTTCCAGACCGGTCCTGGGGACTACCCAGTTTCCTCCACAATAAGAAGAAGTGGGTTTTCCCGAGGGTAAAGCGGCCGGAGGGTGGCGTGGACCAGAAATAGTTTAGAAAAAACAATCTCAAAATAAATAAAGAAGTTAAATCGCTTACGTACAAAGATGGTCTCTAACTGCCTATTGTTACAAGAGTGTATACGGTAAACGGCACAATATTCCAAATCGGCACAGTTTTAGTTACAGGATAACATTTGCTCTAATTAATGACATCCTCCACAACAGACAGCGTTGCTCGAGGGAGGACGTATTGACAAGTACATAAACCGATTACACTGATGTAGTAAACGAACAAATGAACACTTATAAAATGTACTTTAACATGCACTATATAGCACATACGTGAATATGCATCGGTCACCTCTGCCGCAAACATCAGTGTGCTGTACAAAAGTACTGATTAAATATAAAAAATTGCCAGTTTGCATAATTAAAAGCACTTGATGATACAATAATTATCTCAAACGTTCACTGTGGTTATAAAACGCCAGGTTATGTATCCTTACTGTGTATCGTGTCCGTTGTAATAATGCAATGAGTAACAGTAAGACAAACCGTCCATACACGGCACTTTACTATAGTCACAGAAATGCTACAAGTTGCGGCTGCACGAGACAGCCGTCTTCGGGCTTCACGTTTCACAAATATAAAAAAAGAAATTCATATAGCTGTAGCTGTACTTAAAACAGTAAAATCGTAGGTCTAAATCTCGAGAACCACATATAAAATATTCATAAATGCCATATTTGGAAAGCATTGTGAGAAGGTGCATATGCATCGTAAAAAACCTTATTAATTAGGACGCATAAACTTTAAAAATCATAAAATTAGAAAAAATAAACATTAAAAGTTCGGAACTGGTGATTGGTAGGGCAAACATGGGCGGTTAAATAATGTGAAAGTAATAAACTATTCCTCCGTTGGATGTTAGTAATGTTAGTGATGTCTGTAATGAGACAACATAATGTAATAAGAAGATATAATGTGTGGGAAGAGTCATTTTTATCGGATAATTGTACTTACAATGTTGTGTCGCTCTACATAACTTATATGATACACAATATAATGTGGTCTTCACAATATATAAGGTATTATACTATTGTATTATTATAATACTGTATGTTTCATTTAATGCTTTCCAAATGTTACATTTATAAATATTTTATGTAAGGGTCTCGAGATCTCGATGACACGTTAGTACTGTTATATATATATATATAGCTGCAGGTGTGTGAATTTATTTTTTATAGTCGTTAAACGTGAAGCCTGATGATTGCCGTCTCGTTCAGTCTAAACTTTCAGCTTTCTGGATTACTGTAATAAATTGTTGTATATGGACGGTCCGTCTTATTGTTACAGATTATGTATCGTTAAAAACCGATACAATTGACATTGTTTTTAAAACAACTGAGTGCGTAATTAACAAAATGTAAATTTAATCTGCTTTTAACAATGTATAAACTGACATTTTACAACAACATGGACCGCTTGAGATAATCACTGTAACATCCAGAGGTTTTTACGTATGCAATATGGCGATTTGTTTATATCGTATCAGTATTCTTGTAAAGAACACTGCTGATGATGGTAGAGACGGCCGAAACATGTAGGCGCTTAGTAATATACGTTGTAGCGTATTTTATCAGTGGGCATTTGATGGTTCATTACAAAAGTGTAAATATTTCTTTAATGCATGGATATGGAAAGTATTCAATAAATAAGCATTACACTACATACAACAGAATGGAGTAGAAAGAAGTAAACCGTGGATCTGCGTCCAAGCACTAAACGTTCTCGTGTCAATGAGTAAAATATGTGCGTCCATTTTTACCCTCTTCACGCAGGAGAACTGACTCCGCTACTCATTGACGGAATTTCCTTGGTGATGAAGCTCACGAGACTTGTATTGAAATTTTATTTTGTCTTTTAATTCCTGTACCGCCGCCCTCCAAAATGTCTGTATACTCAAAAATTAGGACCACTTCCTTAACTCATCTGAAACTATATAACTTATGCAGGTAATGAAGCGTACTTTAGCACCTTATAAATTGATAATCCTCCTCGGATGGATTCCCTGTCACCAGCTATTACGATTGATGTAATTCGTTTTGTTCCAAATTCTAGTCCCGATAGAATCAAGAGATTTTTCTCCAAAGTTCCCAGGCGTAACATAATGCTCACCCAGGCTCCTGTTCCATGTACACGATGTTCTCATTCCCAAGGCTGTTTTGTAAAGCCATCGCCTCCAACTATTGCCAAGGTTAAAAACGAGTCTAGCTATACTCCTCCTCCTCCTCTTCCCCAATATGACGTCATCGCATTCACAGGGACAAGTTTATTTCACTTTACTTCAGGCGAAAGCCATGCTTAGGGAACTTCAGTTTGGCTCCAAGCTTTCCCACAAAAGTTCTTTCTTGGTAATTATTTATAGCGATTTTTCCCTTTTATCTGACGCTACATAATCTAGAAAGTTAGGAAAGCGTAAATAGCTGAATATGATTATAGTAAACTTTGTAATCTCTTCCGGCAGTCGGAATTCAGCTGTCTACTAGTGGTGCGAGTGCTTGTTTAAGAACAGCAAGAAGGAGAGAAAGACGTTACACTGAAATCATTGAGAAACTTATATCAAATAACATCCACTGCCTATAGGACTTGCCACATAATTCTGGGAAAAAAAGATGCTTTCACAGTTCTGAAACTGGCACCTTCAGTTTTCCTGTCACAAACTGTACTATACGTCGCGACTTGAGGGTTCAGTAAAGGGTAAGTACAGAAGACTGTAGAAGTATAAGGACAAAGGAAAAGAAAAAAGTTGGGGGAAGGAAAATTTCCAACATATTTCAAAGAGAAGTCCTGTGTAAGATTTAAATCAGTGAAGTAGCTAACACCCCTAATGGTACAAAGAATTAACGTAATTTTAAGTCTCTCGCAATAAAATTTACATATAAAATAAATTATCTATACGCTAGCGAAATATACAGGGTGTTTTTGAAAGCGGCGCGATATCAAAGGCCTATTCTCTCCCAAAGACAACGAAATAAATTATATGCAACCACGAGAAAAACACGACAGCTCATAGTCCAGGGCAAGTTTGTGTGCGCAACACGAGATCTAAATTTGGAATTATATTAAAATAAACACAAAACAGAATATGTGTTGCTGCATTGAATATGCTTGTGGTTTCGAATATATCGATGGCTTATACAAAAAAAAGTGTAGTTCTGAATTAGATTTATGAAACATGTAAATTGTGACAGAGGCCGTCATTTTATTAAAGGTTCTACTCCTTCTGAACACCAGTCCTTGTGCATAAACATCACAGTGTTATCACAATAAACACTCTAAATGATCAACATAAACACCTTCCGGTCAAAGAATCTGAAAATTCCTGACAATGCATCTTTACGCTCAGATCGATGTTCCGCTCGGAGAGATCTGCTAGTGACATAGAGCCGTTGCTGGATACGATGACAAGGTTAGCCGAAAATCCCATATTTCAACGAGTATGTATCATAGTGCATCAAAAATTCATGGTGGGATTTGGCAGTCTAGGTGTAGGGGTCTCTGTTTCGTGCAGAAAACCGTTCACCCAACTTCTGCTTCACCCAAGTTTAATAAAGTTAAAATTTTTAGTATTTTTTTTTTTTTTTTTTCTAGTATTTTTATTATTCCAACTTAATGCACCAATATCAGTTAATGTTAAAATCCAATAATTAAAACATTAAAATTGTTATTATCTTAAATCTCCTACATGTTTCGACTCTTACTGAGTCATCTTCCGGGAGAATTGAACCTAATAAAGCTACTAAATATGAC
>Ga0123352_10003790_pt1 | contig 22014 bp, 13 predicted proteins | sample TergutLab28metaG_FD_89700 | JGI IMG/M metagenome (GOLD analysis project Ga0123352, IMG submission 89700) | Labiotermes labralis P1 segment gut microbial communities from Petit-Saut dam, French Guiana - Lab288 P1 | ecosystem: Host-associated > Arthropoda: Insects > Digestive system > Gut ...
CTGAGTGGACCCCGTTCCAGACCCACTACTACTCAGAAAATCTGGTAGCGCCGGGGATCGAACCCGGGACCTCTGTATCTGTAGCCAGAAACTCTGACCACTAGACCACAGAGGCGGTCCCTGGTTTATGTAACATCTAAATTAAATCAAAATTGTACACTTTACTCTGCAGTATTCCATTCCTTGCATTTTGCAATATTAGACACCTCCTCAACTGTACCAACTACATGCACACTTTAATTCATTACATACCTACACCACACCATGTTTCTCCTACCTGTTTCGGTATATCCCACGCCATCTTCAGGGAGAACTTACGTGTTCCTTACTCAAAAACACCTGCTTATACGCGGCAATTATGTACGGTACAGTGGTTGCGTCATAAAATATAAAATATACAACCATATTGGTTTACAATAATACGTACAATGGTTAAAAGCACATGATTTATGCTGCTTTACAATAAAAATTATTGTCAGCCAACACAGTTGTATCTTTTAGATTTTATGACCCAACCACTGTACAGTAGATAATAGCTGTGTAAAAGCAGGTGTTTTGAGCGAGGAACGCGTAAGTTCTCCCTGAAGATAGGGTCAGACACACCGAAACATGCAGGAGAATTATGGTATAGACGTGTAGTGAACAAAAAATGTGCATTTTGTTGGTGCAACTAAATGCCAAAACTGTACTCATCCACCTTGCGGCGGAAGCCTGACATCACGCACAATTGTACTCGTACTATCGAAAATTTAGAATGGGCACCGGGGGTTCGCAGTTCAAACTTCTAATCACTGCCCGCAATTAAGACACGCATGTTACAGGGATCGGTAGGGGTCTAACAACCTCATTCCCATTACAGGCTGAATGTCTGTTTCGTTGTAAGCAACAGGTAGTTTTAAGCATGTAAGAGTATTTGAGGATTGTTTGACCGTGCATCTTCCTCATGAAATAAAGTGAAATGCCAACTTGATGCAACATTTCGAGCTAAGAATACATCAGCAAATTACCTAGTTGCATCAAGTTGGCATTTCACTTTATTTCATGTAAGGGTATCTTTCGAAAATCTATTTTTGAACAAACCTGCCGACAGGCCGTTTCTGAACAAGGAAGAGAGACAAAACATTCCAGAATACTGGCACGGCTGTAAGGGTTTTCGGCCTCGCTATGATTGTCAAGGAAACAGACAAGCAACAGCACGGTTCAGTCTTTGTTGTTCTAGCCATTTTTCGCCTTACCTATGTTCATCGATCGATAACTCTTAAGTATTTGTGATTAATTAGTGTAATTACGCCAAGAAATTTATCTAAGTTTGCTTGACATTCCCCGGTAAATACCCCTAAAGGTTACGTCTCGCGTTCACTCACGAGGTTATTGCAATTAAGTACCAGTGGGCCAGGCAGTCCAAGGAGGACGGTTACAGACTTTTACAAATATCTTAATACTGAACTTACAGTCTACTAACTAACTTGTTAACTTAAAACTCTTAGGCTAGGTCCAGTACGGATAAGTAACTCCGTAATATCATCTGATGCTGAACCAATGAATCTAATCCTCCAAACTGTCTTCATCTTCGATGTTCTTAAGTTAGAAAAACAGTAATAAATAAAAATCACATCCACGGCGAATTTAAGGGTGTATTAAATCAGTGAAATTCTTGCCACCATACAGTTCAGAATTCTTGTCCCCATCCTCCTATCAAAAAACGTAGGGGTTAAACACTAAATTTTGCTTGCTGCTATGCATGGGGTTGGAACTGGGACCCCACCCTCAGAGAAATATATAAATTGAAAGCTTCTGAGAAGAGGATCCAGAGGATGAAATTTACTACATGTAAAGAAATTAAAGGGATAACAACGAATCGCAACACGAGTAGTTTCACGTTTTCTTCTCTTCAAGAACACGCGAGACAAAAGAGAAATGCACTCACAGTTTTAAACAAAAAAATATCTGAGGAAGAAACCACTGGAAGAAGTAGATGAAGATGCAAGAACGTTATTAAACTTATTCTTAAAGAAACCTGGCAATGCAGAGCGAAGTGTATTCATCTACTTAAGATACGGACTAACAGTTCGCCCTGTTTAATATGGCAATAAAACTTTGAATTTCACAAAAAGTGGGATATTTCTTGTCTAGCTTCTAAAATAGAACTCCTCCATGGAGCTGAGAACTATTTTATAGCAGATATCTCCAAGAAAATTTCGTATGAAATCATGTTTCTGAAATCTGGATAAAGAGGCAGGAATATCGGCCGTTTTAAACTCTCTGTGTTGCCCGTAGAAAATGAAGAGTATTTTAAAACAGAAATACCTTTCTGGAATTAAATTTAAATATACAATTGTTTAAACATGTCGAACATGATGACATCCTATTTTCTTGGAATCTTACAGCAATTCTGAGAGACCAGACGGTGCGAAATACACTACTAGAAAAGCTCAAAGTTTGAGAAGATATAAACAAATAGTACACAGTGTGGTCTTCATGCAGCACTAAGCTTGTATGAAAAAGGATTACACAGTCTCATACGAAAGAAACAGCCACACTACAGCCTCGTTAGACGTGCGTGACAACATGACAGCTCATTCCAATCTATCACTCGCCTACGTACGTACGAAATACATGTAACCGTTCCAATTAATTAGCGTTCATGTTTCGAAATTGCTTCTTAAGTAGAAGGGTACGTTACCTACGTCGTCGGCGACCTTCACACATGATGTTTCGGAAAGAGATTTCGTCGTATGTACTGCCATTCATTCAGTTTTCTACGTCGTACTTGAAAGGCTATTCCGAAAAAGGGCGAGCAACTTCTTTAGGAAATATATTTAAATTAGCAAAAAAAAAAAAAAAAGTTTTTAACACGTCGGTTTCGTCACTTTCGCACAAAGGTTATAAAAATGCAACTTATGTATTATATTACTAAGTGTTTACCCGTCCAGTGCTATTCAGTGGCAGGAGGTGTTAACTGAGTAACTGCTGTGCGATCTTTACGGGAAAGCAAGTACACAAATTAAAGTTGTTTATTACTGAAAGGCTTCAATATTCTACCTTGCGTATTTCACATGTACTGGGTGCGAGCATATATAATGTAAAGAAAAACACAAAAGCTTTAATAGTTGCTAGTAAGGAGATTGGTCTAAAAGTAAATGCTGAAAAGACTAAGTACATGGTCATATATCGAGAGCAAAAGGCAGGAAAAAATCACAACATAAAGACTGATAATATTCTCTGAAAGAGTGGAACAGTTCACATATTTGGGAACAACCTTAACGCATCAAAATTCCATTCAAGAAGAAATTAAGAGCAGACTGAAGTCAGGGAATGCTTGCTATCATTCGGTGCAGAATGTTTTGTCTTCCAGTTTGCTGTATAACAATATAAAATTAAGATATACAGAACTATTATATTGCCTGTTGTTTTGTATGGGTGTGAAACTTGGTCGCTCACATTGAGGGAGGGAAGTAGGGTGAGGGTGTTTGAGAATAGAGTGCGGTGCTGAGGAGGTTATTTTGGCCTAAGAGGAAGGAGGTAACAGGGGAGTGGAGAAAACTACATAATGAGAAGCTGAATGATCTGTACTCCTCACTAAATATTGTTCGGGTGGTCAAATCGAAAAGAATTAGATAGGCGGGGCATGTAGCACGTATGGGGGGAGAGAAGGTGTATACAGGGTTTTGGTGAGGAAACCTGATGGAAAGAGCCCACTTGGAAGACCCAGGGGTAGATGTGAGGATAATATTATGGTAGATCTTCAGGACGTGGGATGTGGGGGCAGGGACTGGATCGATCTGGCTCAGGATAGGGAAGGCTGGTGGGATCTTGTGAATGCTGTAATGAACGTTCGGGTATCATAAAATTAGGGGAATTTCTTGACTAGCAGAGAACCTATTAGCTTCTCAAGAAGGACTTTGCTCCATGGAATTAGTTTGTCAATTTATATTTCCCAAGTAGGAATGCTCTGTTATTACATTTACGGACAACAGTTTTTCAATTAGTATTTTCCCGAACACATTACAGACTGATACTGTCAGTCGCTTGTTATGTGCTACGTGTACGTGATTGATTTACATAGCAATTTCCGTCCTCTAAGAGGACAGATATGCTTATGAAATTATTATAATATTCTAGCCTTTAGGTATTCGCACCTGGAGTTCAGCAAAGAGAAGAGAAGTAAAATTCCATTAAATACCTGTTCCTAGTGGGCAGACTACTAAAAAAACATTCAAACTGCCGTGATTCGTGGGCAATTATATACACTGTATCAAAAGCAGAAGACACGGCTTATAAAGGGCTGAAAAAGGAGGAAAGTTCATAATGAATGGTGAGTATGTATGAATTTGGAGAAGCCGTTTAAACCAATGACAAATCTCAGTTAGGAGCAACGGCAGCCTCTTGAATTCAAGTTTACAGCTTCACTACTACATAAAACTGATCGATCTTCGATCTGATGTCAACAAACAAGAAGACAACAGCGTTTCCCGATCTTCAAAATACGATAATTGTACAAATTGTTTGTGCAGTTTCTTGGGGTACTAATTCCGCGACGCGGGAGCAGTCTGCCGAACTTGCAATGAGGACATTCTGAACTACAAATGCGAATGAACTCCACATACATCGTGGCTGCAAGTAGTGTTCGTCGTTACACGCAAGCTAGTTGCCGGTAATTACGTGTGGAATCCAGGATGTCACTTCTTCGCAGCAATGGGGAAGTGCGCATGTCAGTATCGTCATGCAGTGTTCACGTGCATCTGGTACACTACAGAACACTTCTCTGGGGAATATTTGCAGCACTGCTACGCCTTTTTTTAATATTATTATTATTCTACGGAAACAGGATAGCGCAAAATTTCCTTAATCAGCCCCTCTGTATTTGTAGTGATACGTTGTTCGATGATGGTCCGGGTAGCTCAGTCGGTATAGCGACTGACTACGGGCTGGGCGGTCCGGGATCGAATCCCGGTGGCGACGAGAATTTCCGCCCGTCCAGACCGGCCCTGGGGCCCACCCAGCCTCCTGTGAAATGGGTATCGGGTCTTTCCCGGGGGTAAAGTGCGGCCGGGACGTGCTGATGACCACTCACCCCCTTCTAGTGCCGCGGTCATGAAAGAGTAGAGCTATACCTCTACCCATCCTCTGGGCCACACCGGGCCTGTAACGGGATCATTCTACCTTTACGTTGTTACGTGTGTCACAAGATTCTGAGTTTGGCAATGAAGGGTCAAAGAACGCAGTATTCGTGAAGGTCACGACAAACATGCTACACATGTTAAACACTCCTAGTTTGACAGGCATTATTTACCGTACTTATTTGCGTAATTTCACACCAGAATTTACGGAGTAATTGATTTAATGTATTCCCCAAAACAATTTCGCGTACTTCATTAAAAGGCCCTGCCACAGATCAGATGGTTATTAGCCGCATTCTGATGGTAGAGGCCGGGGTTCGATCCGTCGGAAATCCTTGTAAGATTTGTGTTACAAAATAGAAATGGTACAATTTTTTTTCGGACATTCGGGCTTTCTCCTGCTAGTTGTCACTCACGTGTCGCTGTGTACGATCGGATATTGCAGTCAACATTGCATTTGCCTGAACAGACTGAAGAAAATCACTAAACGCCACTAGATAGTCACTGTCCCGTACGAGATTCGGACCAGAAACGCCAACGCTGTTATGTTTAGCTCAGGAAAAAGAGCGGTAAATTATCTATAATGATGATAGATCTTTCGATACATTACTTCGGTACATTCTTGGATATAATAAATAACGCAACGAAAACATTCGGCCCAAATTTGCATCGATAGCCTTCAGAACACGAAGCACAAGTGGTAAATACCACAATACTTTGATCAAGAATCTCTTGTAGACACCGAGGATTTTTCACTATTGGGTAAAACTTTCACCCCAGAAAAGATCATGAAGGCCCCCCGGGAGGGGGGGAAGGCCCAGAGGGGGAGGGGGTGTAGAGGTACAGATCTACTCTTTATTATTAGTATTATTATTTACTACAATTGAGTTTTCACCCGGTGGCAGTAGGCCTTACACTAGTACAGACAAAACAAATAAGAATCAAATATACATAAACTAAACAATATAAATACACAGTACAAACAATACAAAACACAGTAAATACAAGTGCACATATTACCAAAACACCCACACAATCGTCAAAACACCCACACATTACAAAGTACACCCATACACACACCCACACATTACAGAACAAGTTATAACAACCATAGCACAAGATACACAGCGAATGTAACAGTTTCAGTACATTCCAGTACCCTCAGTATAAGGCCACACTAATGTACCTGGTACTTTTGTCCCCAAGAACTTCACCTTAGTTCACTTCATTTCAGTTCATTTCAAAACAAGATCACTTCACATAAATCACGTCAGTGCACTCCACATCACTTCACTTATTTACATCAATGGCCACTTGAATTCTCTTTGCTTGTAACTACATTCTTAACCCCCTTTCTAAAAGTGTTCAGTTTACAGGGGAAAGACTCTAGCAAGGTAATTACCTTACCAGAGTCTTTCCCCTGTAAACCAAACACTTTTCCCCATTAAAAGCTGGAAACAGTTATAATTGGTTCCACCTTTAAAGGTCCTATTGACGAAGGAATATTTACCAACATCTGTTCTTCGTCTCCTACTCCTGATTTTCCGATTAACCTCGGCTCTAGAAGGGGGTTAGTGGTCAAACCCACGCCCCGGCCTCTTTACTCCCGGGAAAGAGACCCGGTAACCATTATACAGGAGGCTGGGAGGGTCCCAGGGCCAGTATCGACAGGTGCGGAATATCTCGCCCCCCACCGGAATTTGATCCCCCGACCGTTCATTCCGTAGACTCGCTATACTGACTACGCTATGCCGGCCCTCATTCTTAGGTACACAGCAGTAAAACTAATTCTTCATTTTTTTTAAAATAAAATTTTGTGTTCCAGATCTGACATCAATACTTTTAGAAGATTTTAAAATTAATTCATATTCCCGACCTCCTTTTACATACACACCCACCCACCCCCATACCCACACACACATACTCACACCCATAACCCCCCCCCCCACACACACACACATACTGGGTCTACCATAATTCAACAATAATTTTCTCTCAGGTATAAATACGGAGTAGGGGAAGTGCTTTTCTAGCCCATAAAACTGCAAAAATTGTAGCGTATTTTCGCCTTTAAACGCAATAGCACAATATAAGTAAACAAAGAATACAAGTTAAACTATCGATTCACATTTTTTGAAATTCTGAGCAAAAGTGAGATTTGATTAATATTTTACGTCGCCCTATTGCAAATTCGGATAAAAAGCGACCGTACCGTATGTACTGTACACAGTACTTGGGTGCGGGCGAAGTTTTAAAAACGCGTACTGGATACGTTAATATATCATAAATATAATACCTATACACCACCTCTTTGCCTTCGTGGCCTGTTTGAACTTTACCTTTACCTTACCTTTTAACTATGTTGAAAATAAAAATCACCTTCTGAATGCCTAATAATGTATTATACTGTCTTAAGCTACTATGACGAAACTCGCCTGCTGAGATCGTGGGTTCGAACCCCACCGGGGGCATGGATGTTTGTCTGTTGTGAGTTTTGTGTGTTGTCAGGTAGATTTCTCTGCGACGAACTGATCACTCGTCCAGAGGAGCCCTACCGAATGTGATGCGTCGTTGTGTGTGATCTAGAAACCTCAAGAATGAGGAGGCCATGGCCCGCATTGGGCCGCAGCGCCACAGGAGAGAGAGAGAGAGAAAAAAAAGGACAAACAAAACAAAAAAATTGCACAAAGAGTAGAGACAGAAAATGAAGAACTAGTGTCACGGGAAACGATTGAATATATACCGTACTACAAATTACATATGAGTACATTGTAATACATAAACGTAAGGGAGGTGTAATGCAGAAAAAATGTTACTAGTCACAGACCTTTGTACTGTGCACTTTGGATTCAACATAATAATAATAATAATAGTTGCCGTATTCATAAGTAGCTTTATAATTGTAACTCTTCACAAAATATGATTAGGGTGTAACATCAAGGAGGATGACGAGGGCGAGGCATGTGGCAATTATGGGGCAGAAAAGAAATGCATGTAAGGTTCTGGTGCGGAAACCAGGGGAAAAGAGACCACCTGGAAGACCCGAAGATGGAAATATATTAAAGTGGATCTTAAAGCAAAGGGGTTTGAGGGCGTGGACTGTATTCCTGTGGTTTAGGACACGAAAAACGGAGGGCTCTTGTGAACATGGTGATGAACTCTCGATTTCCTAATGGGCGAAAAAGATTGATTAGCTGAGGAACTATTAGTTCCTCAAGAACTTTGCTAAATGGAATTAGTGAGATACCTCCTAAAATACTGTAGAATTATAGCGAAGTTCGTAGCTCCTACGGAAGTCATTACTAAAGGAACACTTCTCCGTTACATTTCCTTTTCAAATAGTAGTCTGTTGAAGAAAACGGATCCCATATTCAGTGTTTTTACGTGAATAAACTTCCCCTGCTTATTCGTGCTCTCATATAGGACCAAGTAATGAAAGTATAGTACATCAATAAACATAGACATTGACAACTACAGCGTCATTTTTTGATGGTCCTACACAAATCACATTCGCCCAGGCTCCATATCAGTCGACAAATTATCACCGACCTTGAAGATAATGTTTGCGGCAGAAAGACAAACGATTACAATTGCTCGATTTGTGCCTCATTCATGGATGTCAGGGTCTGTAATACAAAAAGCCTATCTCCTGCACATCGCCCATAAAACTGTAACGTCTACATCGTCTAGGCTCAGCGCAATGAAACGCGCCTTTATTTACCCTGCTTTATATTTCTCCCACATAAGACTGACCTTATAACCTTACATTCAACCATACAAATACGTCAAAGCAGCATCATCCTCCACGGGCTATTAAACTTTCAAAATTCAGACCTTGGAATGCAGCACTGAAAATGTGTGCCAATATTTGAGCTAAATGTGATTACATTCCAAATGAATGACGGAGAAGGTAGCTTCGTAACCATAAGCGTTTCTCAACTCTGTCACTCTTGAGTGGAACTTCACCCGGTGAAAACTCTGCCTCCTCCATTTCGGTTTAGGCCACTCGTCTGTTCCGGCTTCAGAACGTGGCTGATTTCGTCACCCAAGGCCTCTTCTCTTCTCTTCTCTTTTGGTTTATGTTAAACAGCCTGTTCTAGAAAATGAGAAACATGCATTTCTCAGTCATTCGTCCCACCGTTTCTCTTACAAATCTTAAAAATAAAAAAATCTCGCAGAAAATGGTGTTTAGCGACGTGTACTGTTAATGGAATGGAGGGTGTGGAGGAACAAATGCAGAGAAAGCAGATACACTTCGGCCATATGAAACTTGAGGGTGAAGAGTAACTAGAATTGTGCAACTATAATGTCCCTGTGTCGCTCTAGCAAACGGGGCCAGGAGCCAGTATACCCGCGGTAAGAAAAGGAAAACTGTACCATTTGTCCATATCACAACGCCGGTCCTCCAGCCTGCAGCACGTTACGCTACTGTAAGGGGTATCCAAACTTCATGACAGTACGCAATCTATACCACATGCATCTTCCGTAACAGCAGTTGGCAGGAAACCCGTTTTTTTCAGCTTATCTTTAACCGTGTTTGTTTGTTTTTTTTCTGCAGCATCATGTCATTCAACTTGCAGTATCTAAACTTGACCTCCAGCATGGCCTGATAGCCTACTTATTTTCAACACAGCTACATAAGAAATGATCACCATGTACGCATTTCTTTTAGGCAACTTGCAGCCTAGTAAACGGTTGTGCCTTTATATGAGACCTCGCACGAAGCAAGCAAAGCACATACATTCAATGAGCGATCACAGATAGCCGATAAGGTGCAGTCTTCCGGCTGTGGATTGCGTAAGGAGGTAAGAACGCTTCTCCGTTAAAACAAAGCAGCCTCAGACACAAGCAGATCGCTTGAACGACATTAGTAACTGGTAATGGCACGAAGGTTGGCATGGGAGAAGCGAACGTTCAGTTTTCCGAATAAATGGAGCATGACTACAAAACTGGATTCTCAATGAAATTAGAATTTCGCTGCTTTACTTTCGTGCAAAAGTACAGAGAAATTCCATTTCGCACGTCAGATCTTAACTTGAATGAGACCCAGTCGCATTTTAATGAAGAATGCTAACTAAATGACAGCTTCAGATTTTAAGCCGGAGTATAGGCAAGGGAGCTCCAATTATGCATTGCAGGCCTTGTCGATATTAAAAGAGTATACCGCACTTTCTTGTAAGGAAAGGAAAGCAATCCATGAATTTTAGAGCGGAAGTCACTTAAATGTTACTGGGAAACATTAACTATTCACGCTTGGAACAGAACTTTAACAATTTGTTGATGAAATCAGCTGTCGGGCTTGTATTTATAAATAATCTGCGTTTACAGCGGATCTCAAGTTGAGCCTGTATACACTGAACTTCGTTACTATCGCTGTTTGACCTTGAGTGTCCGTCGCATGCTGTTGGTTACAGTTTTGTTGCTAATCCCACGAGTTGTCTTAAAGCTGCGAAGTTTTACTGTTCCATACCAAATTATGCCATAAATTAGCTCAGTGTGAGATTGTCAAACTGATAACGCTATCTAGCAACCGGTCAACACCGTTCTAATGCATAATGTGCATTTTTTAGCCCATGTTCCTACAATAAATGCGTCATCCAACATATGCACTCTGTGATGCACCATTATATAAATGGTCCATCACAGAGTGCATACGGTGGATGATATATTGATTGTAGGATTACGTACTTGAAGTCTACCGCATTTTACTGCGATCGACCGCTGTGACACGGACCGGAAAAAATGTAGGCACAGAGAATAATTACAGAATATTTATCTAGAAGAGTTGGCCCGTACCAGTAAGTAATTAAAATGAATTCTTATATTTCTTGTATACAGAACGGATTACGATATCTCAGTTGTCATGCATGTAACACTCATTTGAGAGGTTCTCAGTTCGAATTCTGGACAGAGTCTGATTACTTTTGTGTCTCAGTCGTCTTAAGAAAATGTAATTCGTAATTCTGTCTGGAGCTCTTTCACCCGACATAATACAACCCCTCAATTTTTGAATTTGAATGACGCCTTCCCGCTGTGCATGTGTAATAAATTTTATTGCAAAGTACCGCCATACACAACAATTGAATATCAGCTGTAGTTTTACAACTGGTTAATTAGGCTACATTTTTCGGCCGTTTTATACTGCTATCATCAGGCCTACAGAATAATATTGTCAATTAAGGTACATTCGTTAACTCTACCAATGGGATCCCATTGTTTACACTGGACCTTTAAGTGCATTTAAAAGCTTATGTTAGCGGTTAAAATAAGCTTTTAAATACACTTAAAGGTCCAGTGTAAACAATGGGATCCCATTGGTAGAGTTAACGAATGTACCTTAATTGACAATATTATTCTGTAGGCCTGATGATGGCAGGATAAAACGGCCGAAACATGTAGCCTAATTAACCAGTTGTAAAACTACAACTGATATTCTATTGTTGTGTATAACGGTACTTTGCAATAAAATTTATAACTCCTCAAATTGATAAGAGTGTTGTTAAGTGACGTAAGATTAATCAATCCGTGAATCAACCCTTGATGACAAAAACTAATCTGCATAACATAAAAATTTGGTTCGTACTTAACCGGCAACAGAGTGAGCTTCAGTTAAAAACGAGTAATCGGTTCAGCCGGTATACAGAAATAATGGGTAATGATTTTAAGAATACATTTTGTCCGCGTGAGTTCCGTAAAGTATTTAGTGTTAAACTAGTGGCACATAGCAGCACCTAGAATTTATTAATCGTTATGATGAATTTATGTTAGTATGTTCCAGTATGTATCAAATTCTTGATAATTGAAGACTTTCATAATTTATCGGTCTTAATCAAGTAACATCAGAATAATGAAATCATGGAGGAAGAGTTGTGCCGGGTTTATAGTAATTACACAAATTGTGATCGAAAAGCTTCATAGGAACAATCATATGGAAGACCTTGTCGTTGGCATGAGAAAAATACATGTGAAAAGAAATAGGATGGGTACTGGAATCGTCTTGCACAGATTTATGAAAAATGGCAGGCTCTTTCGAACATCTGAACCCAACTCAATAACATGAGAAATTTCTCGACTGAGTGATTAGTGGTTTATCACGAAGGCCTATACTCCACGATTTCAGTCAGTCAGTTTTGAGTTCAGCTAAACGAATTACGATTTTAACAGCACACTTAAACCCCGATATATCGCCCCCGACACAGCGACACCCGCCTTAGCGTCCACGAAAGTCTGTGCACAAAAATTCCCTACTATACGGTACTTCTATATACTGCCACAAATTGTGACTGGGGAAAACCCGTGGTTCCATTTTGGGGGTTTTAAGTGAACATGTCTTCCAGAACGGGTCACCGCGATGTAAATATCCATTTAACGTCCTCGTCGGGCAACTACTCACAACAGTGGGTTTACAATGAAATATATTGGTGCCTGACACCTTGAGGCCTGTTCCGGGTGCCGCCCACAAAGTCGGATATACTGGTGGTGCCCGGCACAGGCTGTGATAGCAGGACCAGTATTCAGTTGCGGAAAAACACAGAATAGTACAGTCACGCTGTCACACCTCCGCGCTCCTCTTCCCGCCAAGCACCAAGCAGTACGATATTAAAGGCTTTTGTCCTAGCCAGTGCTTCAAGACCGAAGTACCTTTATGGACGCCATTCCGTTGTGCTAATTAATGACAGGCTACATGTTCAGTCTAACAAAGCACAAATTATGTTTATTCAATCTGTCTTACAAGTACACTAAATGTTTCGGTCTATGCTAAGACCACCTTCCGGTATACCAATACCAAGATCTTACTGTTTACTTACCTTATGCAAAATCTTTGTATGTTGTGGTATGCTTGAAGATGGTATTAGCATAGACTGAAATACATGCAGTAGACAAGTAAGACATTAGATGGAGTATACAGAATTTGTGTTGTGTTAGACTGAACATAAATAGCCTGTCATCGAAATACTCGGATGAAAATTTTTCCCAGCACGTGGTACTCGTCGTAAATTAATTTTCACAAGAGTTCATTAGACAACCTAAAATTTCGTAGGAATTGAATTAGGCCCTTCTGTAATTGATCCTAAATATGACTAAACGTCAACGAAATTTACGCATGGGTATAACCGTATGAGAGAAGGACTGAAGAAGTATTCGGGTACGTTCCAGTTTATTTATGACTCTAAGGAAAGCGACACTTAAACTAAACTAAACTAAACTAAACTAAACTAAACTCAATTGGCTGTAGTCTCACCATACAGAGTTTAAAAGAAATCGGTCCTGGAAGTTGGAACTCCGTTAATAGCGTACGGATTGACGGACTGAAACTACGAGGCGGTAATCGATTTTTTTTTGGGGGGGGGGGATACCTAGAAGCTCCTCAGAAAGCGTTACTTCAGATTTTGACGTGCCGAAATGTAAGAAATGTCCACTTATAAAAGCGAGTCAAGCCTCCTTCGTGTTTTAAGTCACAAATGCAGGGTCAGAGAACAAAAAACCAACACAACGTTAAATCAACATCAAAATGCCTTGATCAAACTGGATGTTCTGCCACATCGAGCGTGAAATAAATCGGTCCAGAAATATCGGCTCCGTTCTTCTCGGATTTAAATAATTTGACAAGTGCGCAGCGAAAGCACTCGAAATCACAAACTCATGTGCGCTCTTATCTACAGTTAAAATTATTTGGAAAACAACAGAGGGTTGAAATGCCCCTCGACGCTCAACGCAGAAACGACGTCACCAGCATCACGAACGAAGTGAAGAAAAACATATTAATATTACTTCGGTTTATTGATGCTGTGTGTTCTTCTGCCAATAAAGAACTTCCTTTCCAGGGCCATGATGAGTCGTCTATATATCTTGAAACAATTGAAATCCGTGTAAAGAAAAGCCTACTTCATACACAACTTATTCTTAGTATATTTCGTTAACCTTTATATGTTTCGTGCGTATCTAGGCCCATCATCAGGAGGTACAACCGTATGTATACAACAATTGGTACTTGTTATTCTTTTTAGATGACTGACTGTTGTTGTGCCTCCTGATGATGGGCCTACATACGCTCGAAACATGTAGAGGTTGACGAAATATACTAAGAATAAGTTGTGCATCAAGTTGGCTTTTCTTTACTCGATTGTATGGAGATGCATGGTCACAAAACATAAAATGGAAATTCCGCGGAATTCCCCAACGTGCTGAAAAATTACGGCTTAATTCTTGAAAAAGATCCGAATTCAGCCACGGTTATTTAATTTCAAATATAAATTAGTTATTTATCCCATGTAATTTGCTATTCTAAAATTCAAATAATTCTAAATACTTGCATTAAATACAGATATTTACTATTTATTTATTTGTTTATTTTATCGAGTTTTGATGAGGAATAACCAATACCACGTAACTTGACATTGGTAAAATGAAGTGTGTCCAGCATATTTTTAAAAATTCCTAACGAAATTTAACCTAATCCTAAGAGGACGCATCAGATGCCGCTGAGGTACAGTAGTTATTCACACGCCCGATGTAATGGCAGATTTTCGGCTAAATTATAACATTTTTCCAATATTGTTCAGTAGCCTACTGGTTCTGATACGGACTAATAAGAACCGGTTCCGACTCTTCACTTTGAATGGAAGTGAAAGTGATACCGCCAAGGAAATTAAAGCGCGCATGAAATTCCAATACCTGCCACGTACGGTTTTCGAGTTGGTTTTGTTTCTAATAGAATGCAGAAATGGAAGGAAATCCTCAACACCGAGAATAAAATAGTGAAAATTATGGACAGAATTTACATCCTTTGTTTAAGACTCCAGATGAATTAGGTAGCCTCGGACAAGTACAACATTAACATTACTAGAGTGACGCGTGAAATCTACAGCAACCAACGATATTACAAAACTCGTACGCCTTTATTTTTGACAGATTATCTTTCGTCGGTTGTCCAGCCCCTAGTCCAGTCATTATATCATCTATGCTATCCCGGCTTATCAGGGCTTATTGTACAGTAATAATACGCATTATGGTTTATAGAAATCTGTTACAAATTAGCAGGAATGGCTATTATTAAAAAAAATGCTCTATGTAACGTACATAAAGAAATACAGAAAATAATTAAACTGCCCAATATCAAATTCGTCACTGCAAAATACACTATTCGGAATATATGACATAATTGTAGTACCAAAGCAGTAACAGGTTAAGGAAGAAACGTCACTACAGGCCGATTACATGGCATTTCGGGACTAACCAAGCTCTGATATTTTAGCAAATTCAATGTAACAAAACGTAGGCCTATCTGGATTTTAAAATATCGTTGCACATCATGGACTCTCACACGGCACACCGGATGAGAAACATCGAGCAGCACACGCATCGTTGGCAGTAGAATTCTCTTTGAATCAAAACACATAGCGTACATTGCACACATCGGAAAAACACAGCGAGGCAACTGCAGTATAACGGTGTATAATATCACTTTGAGTACTCTGGCGTAAGAATGTGCCAACTCATCAGCCGCCGCACAAGGACCTGGGTCCGGTTATTTGATTTAAATCTAAATCCTTTTCCTTCTCGCTCTTTCAGAAGGCTGTAGTGATCAAAGCAATAAACGTCTTTATTGTGGCTGTGACGTGGTTGGGTGCTTGACCGACCGCAAGCAACCGACCTGAGTCTTGCGGCCATGGGAACCAACCGGCTAAAACTGCTCAAGAACTCAGCTTGGGTGTTTGGAGGACAATTGAATGCTAAAGGTCTACATCTAAAGATACGCAACATGCAGTATGATATCCATCAGTCTACACAAAGGGACACGAAATTCCAACTTTACATTGCAGAAAAAGTTTTTATCTTTCAGCGCCTACGCAGCATCACGATATTTAGCTTATTATCATAACAGTTTTTTTTACGAAGTGTGTTTCACACCCAAAGGAAGCTTTCGATTCCTGTTGCATTACGTTTGTACAAAAAGTCAATGCCTACTGAAAACCGTCTTTTAATGTTTCTTAATTAAAGTAACGTTTAATACGCGGTAACATCCTATCAACAAGCAGGCACGAAGTTGTTTACTGGTTCGACTCTCGGCAGGAGATACATTCTTTTCCACAAAACGTCTATTCCGGCTCTGCCGCTTGTGCAGTCTCCTATTCAATGCTATACTTGTACTTTGAAATCTCCGGTCACGCTGCGTCATGTATATTACTATCTGCGTAATATTCATGTGTACAGTCCCACAAACCATGCAGTTTTCCACAGCCTTACCACTTTCACGCTAATCTTTTCCTCGCGACCAACCCTCATATTTGCTGCGTTGCAAGCTACAACGGTAGAACCCGTTGCATCGAAAACTGCGAGCAAGTTGCACCGGTATGTCTCACGGAATGGACCAGTTCTTAAAGTGTGGCCGGCGGACAACTACGGGTCTTGCGGGGTATTAGAGGAGGAGCAAACGAAAATATTTATAACCCTTAAGGAAATTAGGACAGAAACGAAGAACATGTTGTTATTTTTTAATTAAGTTTACTCTATTTAACGTCCCTTTATCGACTGCGCTGGCTACATATAGTCGATTTACAAAATCATTTGAAGTGGGAAGAAACTGAAAGGCGCTCTTTCCCAATTTGTCTTGAGTAATCAATGTTTGGGCTATTTAACGACGTAGTTTCACTGTATATATTATACAGGGTCCAAAGGTAGAATGACTGTGAATTATAAATACTCCAATTGTGACCTGTGGTACTAATACTATCCCACAATTTACCTTCAGGGGCTGAAGAAAACCACAAAGACCTGATAGGATAGACGAGATTCGTTAACTGGGACCTCCAGTTACGAATCAGAAGGATTAACCACACAACAGCTACTTTACTAATTTGCTTTTACGGACACAGGAAACCCGTGGCTTGCATCAGACAACACACAGCCATCGAGAATGTCTGGGGTTTTCAACCAGCATCTCTCTTTCGCGGTACAGTCCTGCTACCCACTCGTTCAGTGCGAAATTTAGCGAGCTGAAGGTCGTATTACCAGCAGGTAGTGCATACGACGAACCGCAGGGTTATGGAAGCCCATTGTGGAATTAAGGAATTGAGATAACGGAGAATATGCTTTAGACACGCCCAACGCTGTGTTCGGTCTGTGCGGTCTGACAGCACAAGGCGCATGCATTAGGCGTATCACCTTATATCCATAACACCTTCTATCCACAATGGAATGATTTGACATCAAAATGGCCTGACATATTACAGCAACTTACTTATTATAGTGGGCTGTTTCGTGACGATTGGTCGCGTAATTCAAACTTTGGAAGAGCTCAGCAACTAACTGATAAGGGTACAGTGCTCTGGACTTCTGCGCCCGTGTGAATATATATATGACACTACATTACATTCTCCTACGCGTTTCGGCGCCTGTCGGTGCTATCAACGTGATAAGTACCGTAGGTGCATTAGATATTGGTTTAGATGAAGACAATACGACCGTAATATTAAGACAAAGCAACTTCGCTAATTTGTCCTTGGGCCCACTGATTCACGCGTTTCGCTTCTAAAGGTGAAGCACACATCCTTGGATGTATATAAATGTGTGCGTAATGTAATATTTTTCCAAACTGTCTTTCCCGAAGAATCACAGAAATTCTATCTACTGATAACTGAATAATATTGCAAACTTATATATATATATATATATATATATATATATATATATATATAGCGAACGCGTAAAAGAAGATGAAACGGTGGCAATTTGTGCTATTTCTTAATATCACGAGCTGCCAAAGTGCAATGAAATGAAACTGGATCACGCGTTGAACTGCACCGCACGATCCATGTGCCTTGCAGCCAACAACGAGATATTTTTGCTGCTGCCCATAACGAAACTATTTTAACACATGCAGTGGCACAATCAAGTCTCTGCCTTAAATTTCAGAAGTAATACACATCACTCCGAAAAGCCCCACCGACTTCAAGACAATCCAGCGAACAAGAAGTATATCTTGAACGCAGTTGATTATTTCACGGCATCCAATTCCTCAGTACAACCAAAGTTCGATGATGAAGAACAAACAGGCTGTATTTAAATAGGTCATTGTTTTACCAAAGCCACTCACCGTAAAATAACGTTCTTAATATGAAACCGGCACTTAAACCCAGAGCCCTCGAGAAATACTGAGGTATAATTTTGTAAATGAATGGAATTATTTTTTGCTAAGAACATGCGCGACGAAGACCGTATTAAGCGTACTGCATTTTCAATATGCATTGAAATGGGCGATGGAAGAGTATCGTATCTGCACCGTGGGTCATCTAACGACGTCTTATCAACTTCAGACGTTTGTGGAGTCGAGTAACATGTAAGGACGGTCATAAATGAACATGCAGATAGCAGTCAACCATCATTAAGAATGAGTGATATCATTCAAACAATGGCAGTGGAACTGCAACGGACGGATACAAGATATCATGGATCGTAATCCGCTCTACATGATGGACATACAACTCCTGCGAGCCGAATAGCGCGGTTACCGACTGGGTTCCATTCCTGGCAGCGACATTCTTCTTATTTTCCGTCTTCTCTTCTTTGGGCACAATGAGCGTTTTTCATAGGGACATTGCAGCCAGAGTAGTGTGAAGCTGATTACGTCTGTATCTATTGTCGTGTTTAATGAGCGTATCGAAATTAACTCCACCTTCTCAGCGTGTTGCTTCAACACAGTGGCAACTGTACTTTCACCTTTATCTTCACGTTTGTAACACGCCTGAAGTTAAGTAATATCGCACCTTTACTTAATGTGGTGATCATACCTCCAGCGGCTTGAAATCCCCGTCTTCTCGCAATGCAAATGACACGTGTAACAAACTTGTGGCTATCAAGGCTAAACACGAGGAAGAGCGGCGCAGCAACGTCTCTCAAATTGCGTGCGACTAAAACGGCCGAATGTTTTTCACATCACACTTCCTCAACGCTGCAGTCGGGCCATCATAAACATACCCAGCAGCATGCAAATAAACGTATCGCGGCTACCAGTCTTGCTTCACTTCCTCACAGACGGCTCATTCCAATTCATTTAACAGATCAGATCAAGGGATAACAGATCTGGGGAGCGCATGATTGTCCACTATTTTTCGTATTTCCCTCCATTCCTTCAGGTATGGTGCTATACCGGTCAACGACCAATATTTCCCAAGTCATCTCCAGCCGTATAGTCTATATATTTTTTTTCGCTCACTTCTCTCAACGCTAAAAAAATAAGAAAATCGACTCAAGACCGTCTCGGAAGACCACCGATCCCAGTGTGTTCCCAGTTTACTGGGACGGACAACACTAACCACTCTACCTGCCGGTCTGTAATCCATGGAGATATAGCCTACCTTCACTGTGTGTTGAAGACATAAGGCAACTTCACTTTTATTTTAGACTGGGTTCACTGCGGCCACGATATGCTAGTCCCCCACCCTACCTCCATGGTGGGGGACCGCCCAATTTTGGCTCTGTGCATCAGATGATTCAATATGTAAATTCGCAGGTGCGATCCATACGCGTAGTCCGTCTCCTCCTGACGCAATCCGAGGATGCGCCATGCTGTTGTGACAATCTCCGCATCGTGTGCTGTACGTTGTACTGAACGTATTACAATATTAACGTGTATCATCATATCAAGTATACGCTGATTGCAGCAGATAAAATTAGCATCCTGCGCGGATGAGAACAGATCTACAAATTTCATCATGTGAGCGCTTTTGCTTTTGTTTTGGGTGGGTGAAACAGAACTATTGCAGAAAACGTTTCGAAAAGGTATGACAGGTATCCTCTAAACAGAAAACATTCACCTGGAGCTCCTTACATAGATTTTGATAGATGGCGCTTTTTCTTCGCGATGCTAGAGCTTTCCACTGATGTTCCGACAGAAGATTTTCAGCTCAGTCTGTGTTCATGGCTTTTTTTTGTGGGTTGTCCAGGTTTTATTTTTGAGTCTTCTCGTTAATTTTTAATTTATGATGGCCACTTTCCTGTTACTACTCTTGGACAAGATTTGTTCTCAGGTGCGCATCATAAGGTCACTGATCTATAGTGCCCAGTGACTGAGAATAGCTCTGTCTAAGTGGTCCACCGGATTAAGTTCTTTCCTTGCCTGAAGACGGAAGCAGACCCAACTTCCGAAACGTCGGGTTTTATTACAAAAATTAGAAGGTGGACAAAGTCTATAAAATAATATAAAGCCAGTGAGCACTGTACTGTACTTTTGCTATGTTATAAAATACTGTCTCATGGAAGTTTACAGAAGCGAGGAATAACTGATATAAGTTTGAAAATGTAGCCCCACTATTCTGAATTGACGTAAGTAAATGCATGTTCGGGTAATAAATTTGCAGGTTTTCACAGCGGTTGTTTTAGCCTCTTGGGTCTTTACACCACCTACCACACTGTGCAAAGACCCAAAAGACGACCACGATGTTCAGATTAATTAAGAGTCCCAAAATAAAAAGTAGATAATTACGGAATACTTTTTAATAAGCTTGTACGTACGGTAAAACTCCCCAAAACAAACTGCTGTTTATTCCAAGAGACAGCAACTTCAAGACTGTTCGCAAAACTGCAGGATAAAACAATCTGTGATGTGAACGCAAGAGCATGAGGTTTGCGATGCTCTCGGCGGCAGTGAGTATTAAGACTAGCCGTATCCTGGATTGTAATGCTGTGTAATTTGGTTATTACGTTTCAAGGTTTTGGAGGACTATGCTGCCTACATCTTCACAGCGGAAGCTACAGCCAGTAGGTTCCTCTGCAGCCTTGGTACATATTAACCAAGCTAGACGATGTCACATACCGGAAGACTGAAATCTGGAAGGGACGGAAATCAGAGCGTACCAGATGAAGGTATAATTCTTGTACTGGAATCCCGGTAACAAGCAGTGTAAACTACTGTATGAACGGCTGAAGAGGAGGACGTGTGGGCTGCTGTGACAAGTATTGTAGTTTATCTGACGACGCTGTCAGTATCTCAGTCTACGAAGCGTCGAAAGGTAGGAAAATGATTAATTGGAGAGGATTAGGCAGGAAACGGTCATGGCTTAAATACGCTTCTATCCCTACATTTGACTGCAAGATTACTGGTGTCCCAGTCAAGAATTAGCCGAGAACCTTCCGAATGCACGTCATTAGCATGACAGCTCGAGCCAGCTCGCTTGATCCGGTAATAAATGTCGGGTCGAAAGGCAATATGGATTTTCCTTGTGCATGGCCGGATCCAAAAATCGTGGATACTGTTTTTAAGTATTTGTTTCCTGAGTCCTTAATTATTTCGTGGGCGTTCGCATCCCTGCAGAACACTTATTATATCGCTTTGTCCGCATGTTCGTCCGGCTATACGCACGTAACTCGGAAAATCACTGATCCGATCATCGCAATATCTTACACTGGAAGTTCTCCGAAAAATTTCGACCCTCTTTCGGTTCGTTTATACTGTTTTCAGATTCATGTTACATGAAAACTAGCAAGCAAGTTTGCACTGCATCCAGATTCGTTTATTAGCGTAACGGCAAACCGAATGATCTTCGCTACATATATCCATTTTTGCATTACATTCAGTACGGCACGAGAGTTACATGTGCAAGGTATGTTGCACTGTGGGAGAGAGGTATACAGGATTAGCAGCCACACATAATACATCCAACCAGACGCGTTCTAAATTTATCGCAGGACATGATATAATGATGCAAACAATATCTGTACCCACGTGGCCTCATACCGCTGGCTGGGAAGAGGGAAAGTTTCCGTATCATGACTTCATTTCCCTGTTGAATGGAGGAGTTAGGCCGACAACCCCCCCCCCCCCCCCCCGGGGGGCGTTTTTTTTTTCTTATTTTTTTAAAAACAGGGAGAAGAGAAAAATAATACCCCCCCTCTC
>Ga0123352_10003792_pt1 | contig 22009 bp, 9 predicted proteins | sample TergutLab28metaG_FD_89700 | JGI IMG/M metagenome (GOLD analysis project Ga0123352, IMG submission 89700) | Labiotermes labralis P1 segment gut microbial communities from Petit-Saut dam, French Guiana - Lab288 P1 | ecosystem: Host-associated > Arthropoda: Insects > Digestive system > Gut ...
AACTCAGACCATTACACAATAAGTACAAGACAACTGAATAATTTTTATCAGCCCATGACAACCTTTACCACATACCAAAGGGGAATACATCACATGGGTATTAAGATATTTAACAATCTTCCTCACTCCATTAAGGATGTATCTAATAATGCTAGAAAATTTGAAATCTGCTTAAAACGATTTCTGCATACACATTCTTTTTATTCAATAGAAGAATATTTTCAACATAAATCTGACTAATGTACCACAAATGGTCTTACTACTGAAAATTTGCTGTTTTCACTCTTATGATTTTGTACCTATTACATATTATACCTATTTGTCTATTAACTCATGTACTAAACTTGGAATCAGTTGCTTGACTCCAACCATATATATATATGTATAAACACTGACATGTTCTATATCCTACTTATTGTACTTACTTGGACTTATGGAACGCAAATAAAATATCAATATCAATCATCAACAGGGTAGGCAAAATGTAAAAAGATGATGAGTGCAGCAGGTTCTCCTTAAATGCTGTTACATTTCTAACAGACTGCAAGGTGTTACATTTGAAATGACAGTAACTTTCATTTCATGTAGCGTGCATCAAAAGGAAAATATTTTTCATCATTGGCAGCTTTGCCATCTATGTAATTTGTGAGAGACCAAAGATGTGGGGGGAGGGGTGGATTTGGTTGTTTCTATATCACTATGTTTTATAAAAACATTAACATTCATGTGTAGTTATCCCCCCCCCCACACACACACACACAACTCATGTCAGTTTTATGGCTGGATGCCTTGTGTCTAAGGGCAGGCCATGAAAGTTTTAATGCAGAAAGTGATTATGCACACTGCTCATGCTCACACATCATTTCAGTACCTCAGTACCTTTTTAATTCCTCAAAATGCAGCATCCAATGATTCATGCATTATAAGCCAAAACTTCTCATACTCTATTTTTTGACTAGTTACACTGTTTTCTTCTTGTCTTTTAAATGATAAAAGTTAATGTAATGCTGAAATTCTGCAAAACTGTCAAATTCTCTAATTTGTTCATTGTTTAAACTGCATACTCACTTCAGAAAAACCCTCAGTATGCAATGATGTGGTAGCTGGGAACTTATTTAAGACAGCATTATTTGGTCAGTTTCTTTTGAGAGATTTTTCTACTTTTATCCCACTCTGGTTATAAAGATGACCACAGAGGAAATGCCCCACTTGAAGTCTGACCAACCCCTTCACATGAAAAATTTCAGTTTTTCATAGTGGTCGATATTACAATTATGGTTTTCTGAGATGCAGATCTATGGTATTTGGGAGGTAAATGCTGCCTCCAACTACAGGTTAGAAATGTCAGCTTAGTGGGGAAAAATGTACTTATCCACCAAATTATAGAACATCACTGCCCAGAAGACTGTGAAGTTCATATCTCACATGCGCAAGAACCAGGAGTTCTGGTGGGGGGTGGTGTGGTACCAACACACAGTAGCAGAGTGTCTTAAAGATTGCACGCAAGCAGCAAACACAAGACAGTGAAACAGAAACATACCAAAGCATAAGAAAGGGGTCAGTTGTGACTGCCATGGTGCAAGCTAAGGGCATGACATCCATCATTGCAGGTAATGTATCAATGAAGTTGAAAATTTATTGCATGACTGAAATATTTTGTGGTAGTAAGAATTTAGACTGCAGTTTTCAGGCTTCATATCCCATGTGACCTTGTAGGTGCTACCTCCATCATTAGGGTGGAAGTACGGGGAGTTGGGACATCAGGTTACACAGCAATTGAGTGGTTCAGGCCAAGTAAATAAGAAGATTGTCCCACATAGGGACAGGAAATAAAACCTGTCCAGGAAATGGAAAATGGGGAACACAATCATTCACACTTCCTATTTAGCCCAACCACATAAGAATGGTAATATTCTCAGGCAATAGCAAGAAGTCCCATGGATCAGTCTCCTCCACATCTCTCCTCAAATGTTATGTTTCCACAATCACAACACTTCACTGTATTCCATTCCAGCCAGCTAACCATCATATTCTCATTGATGCTGGAAGTGATAAACACATGGTAACCTACACACATGGAAAGTGCTATAATCTGATTGGGCAGGCCAAAGAGGGTTGGAAGACAACACAAACACAAACACAGGGTGGGAAATCCTGAGTGCTATTATCCCTATCATCCAATCCATGGCACTTCTCTCCATGGCCTCAGTATAACTTCTATCTGGAATATCACGACAGTCAATTCTCCTGTTGTGACGATAACTGTTCACACAACTACACAGTCTAAAAATGTAGCAGGCTACACCCTACAATATTACTTACCTGATAAGCAGTGAGACAGTAACATATAGCACACACAAGAGTTACCTTTCCCGTTTTAAGCACAATTAAGTCACGTCATGTCAAGACAGAACCTCTAGTATTTTCATGACACAGTAATCTAGTTTGCATGTCTGAATATTCTGTTAGTATTGTGAACATATACGAATACATTTTCCTTTAAAAATTAAGTTCCTTATTCAGTTTCATTATTTAATTAAATATAGGGTTACTGACATGATTTCACAAACTAAATACTAGACAAAACTTCGGTCCTATAAAAGCTGTATTAGCATAAATTAAATAATAACTAAAAAAATTACACTTTCTAATTCCAGACCTGTTTCAGTTGCAACAAACCTCAAACAATTTTTGTACTCAGTTGCATATCAAGTTTTCTATTCTCTGGGACTCTTCTGGGTCCACAGACACTCTGGAATACATGGTAATGAAACTGCTTAAGACGTTGCAAAGGAGGGTTCTGTTCACCAGTTTGTTAGACTGGAACCAGCCTTGGAGACCTCAAGGAATATAAAGAAAAAGATCAAGTATTGTTAACCAGCACACGATATTGTGGCAGGATCTAACTAGCATTCAGAGAGAGGCTCGAGAACTGATCTAGGGCCCTAGTTCTGCTGCTAAGACTAAGCTACTGTCTTTTAATAGGATGCAGCTCAGGGTAGTTACTGTCTGCTTACTGGACATGACACTCTGAGAAGCATATCTACATAATGGCGCTGATTGACAGTCCCATGTGTAGAAGGTGTGGGGCAGATGAGAGGACCTCGGCTCATGTTTTGTGTGAGTGTGAAGCTTTGGCGATGATCACACACACACTTATTTGGATTCCATTTTCTTGGACCCTGAGGATGACAGAAGTCTATGCCTGGGGGGTAATATGAAACTATATTAAAGGGACAGGGCTCCCATAACTTGAACTTCAGTCTAAGGGGCACATAGGGCCTGTCAGAGGCCTATGTGCATTGGGAACAAAAGGGCTCGAACCCATTAACTATTCTATTCAATTCTTCTACACATCAAGTTACAACAATAACAATTTAAACTTTTAAGGTTTAGCAGAAAATAACTGGCTCCCTTGTAGTACTTGTACTTTCAAAATAAATACACACTCTACATGAATGACAGAAGAGCTGGTTATACTTAATGGAAACAGTAAACAAGAAGACAAAATTCAGAAGTTTTAAAAATTACATTCATTTTTTTTGTACTGACAGATACATGTACATTTCTTTATTCACATGGTAAAAGTAATCAAAATGCATTCTATGAACACTGTCACTTGGACAAAAAGTTACTAATCTCATCCTCCGGAAACAGCAGAAAAGGGGGAAAAATTACTACGTCTTTACAAAATGTATTCGTTTGAATAGTTCTGACATAAACAATTTTTTATTCTTGCAGTAACAGTCATCAAAACACATTCTAAAAATGTTGTCACTTTGATTGTCATCGATTTTATTCTTTACAAACAGCAGACAAGAGGACAAAATTCAAAATGTTGAAAAACTGCATTCAGTTGGTTTGTACTGATATATATATATACACACACACAAACACACACACATATATGCACACACACACACACACACACATATATATGTATATATATGCACATACATATACATATATAATTCATAATTAACATACAAAAGGTCATCAAAATATACTCCATGATCACTGTCACTTGGATAATGAGTCATTGATTTCTTTCTACCAAACTGAAGGATAACGTAATTTTACTACAAATTGTTTTTTGTTGAAATATTCAGAAAAATGTACACACTTCTGTCCAAATCACAAGCTACCATTGCTATAATAAATAAAGCCAATGACAAAGGTGTTAAAGTTAATAGAACAACAGAAATATCTTAAAAGCATTACCTTCTTAAGAACTCTGGTGAAATTATTTATTTTAAAAATTTCCAAATCATATTCTACCGTAAAACAGTATACATCTATCAAAAAGTGTAAGTAAACAAAAAACACTTTCAGGTTTTGATGTTTTGCTGACCGTGCATCTCAGTATAATCTTAGTAACTGACCAATTTAATGCACTAATTCATGTTTTATAATACGTTTATTATATTCCTCTGCATGTTTTGAGCACTATGTGCTCATCATCAGGAGGTCAAAATTGTATTATACAGCATCTTTTTTTCATCACACCTGTAGGTGGCCGTCCCATGCGCATGTTGAGAAAGGACTCCTCTCTCAACCTGTGCAGGGGACAGCCACCTACAGGTGTGTTGATACAAGATCTGTATAATACAATTTTGACTTCCTGATGATGAGCACATAGTTCTCAAAACATGTAGAGGAATATAATAAACTTATTATAAAACAAAAGTTTGTGCATTAAGTTGGTCAGTTACTAAGATAACACTTTCAGGGTCATTTACTCTGTTTTTTTGCTTAACAGCTCTCTATGGCAGGGAGGAATACTGAAGTAAAAATTTAAACTCACTTCGTTAAACTCAGAACCTTGTTTACAACATTCTTAGAATGTCAAAATAAAACTGAAAAGGTTTTAACACATTTGGAATAAGAAAAGAGTTTCAATTCTTGATGCATTTAAAAGAATTCGTCCCTGATACATGCATATGTAATAAACAAGATAAATATACTGATTTTAAAAAATACTACAGTTTTGACATGCCACATATTGATGGAAAAAGTAAAAGACAAAATTTAAAACTACATTTTTAGATGAGAAATTATAAATCAAAATTTTTTAAAGAGAGAAGTAAATCACAATGGTCAGAATTGAATAGATGTAGGATAGTATGATATTTTTAAATGAAGAAATGTGTGGGATGACTCAGAACAGGATGGTTAAGAGAGTTGATAGAAGATATAAAAAATAGGGCACAAGCAGCTAAAAATTGAGGAGGCAAGATTGTGGAAGGCTGACAAGACTAAAGACTCTCATCCATCAATCTGTACAAAATGGAAGAGTGTTGTAAGAGGAATAGGAATTATACTCTACTGGAATAATAATGTAAATGGGTAGCAAATTCTCGTCAATAACTTACCCATGACCGTTATCTGTGCTGTTCCACGGGCCGTTTCCCCTTGTTTGTTAGTTGCCTCGCACGTGTAGGAACCACCATCAACTCCTGACTGAACCTTCTCAATAACCAATGTACCATTTGAAAAAACAAGATGTCTCCTGTTGATGGGCAACAATCGATCTCCTGCAATACATATAATTTTAAATGTCAAAAGATTCTGGCTTTTGTAATTCCTTTTATTTTAATATTCTTTAATACAGTTTCTCAACTAGTCTATGAATGTACAAGAAGGGTTGCATGAACGAATGCATGCACACACCTGAGTGAGCGTACACACAAACACACACATATCTTGTTTAATAATTTTACACTAACCCACTAACTGATCAACAAAATGAATAACACCATGGCACACAGTTCCCAAAAAAAGCTGATAGTTCCACAGCTAGTCAATAAATTCCACTTAATATAACAGATCATTATGATGTTCAGAGTAGGCTGTCACTGACCTCTATCCTGAGAGAGACATACAAACTCCACATCACCTCAGCCCCTTTCTACAACATATATTTTAATATTATTCATCAATATATGACTAGGTTTTCCATGAGAAGTCTTTCCTTCAGGTATTCTCATCAACACATTATATGCATTCCTCTTCTCTTTCTTGCATGCTACACACACATACACCTCCCATCCTACCCTATTTGATTTGACCATCCTAACAATATTTGGGGAGGAAAACAAAGCATGAAGCCCCTCATTATGTAATATTTTTCGTTTACTCTTTTTATTTTGTTGCTTCTTATTCACTATATTTTTTATACTGTTTCTGTAAGTGTACAAAATTTCTTACAGTCATGCATCAAATGCGAGGTCAAGAAGCTGAATTATAGTGTGAGTTGTTTCTCCATCAATACACACCTGCACAGAACAGGAAAAACCAACAGTAAAAACTCACAATCTGGTCTTTTATATTGTGGCACTAGTCCAGTACACAGATATCAACCTTCCAAAGGAATATACTGCCTTCCTCTGCCCAGCAAAAGTAAAGATGGAGGCACATATTTGACTGAAATGTGTGGTATCTATCTACCAGCCTACATGATGTCATAATCCAAAGACTACAACATAAATAAACACCAAACATCATGTTCACTGTGACAGGCTTCCATATTAGAATAATAATTTACTCACCTCGGTACCACCTGATGTTGTCAATGGGATATCCGGCAACTGGACATGTGACTCGCAAGGTTTCTCCAGCCACAGCTGATATTTCACCCATGACACGGATATAAGGTGTTCCTGTAACACAGATGAGTAAAACTAAGCGTTAGGTCTGCAATAAACCATGATGTAATCAACATGTACAGCATATATCACTCATTTCTAAAAGGTCCTAATGGTGGTGTATGACATTCAGAATTATTTAATAAGCATGAGTGACATTTTAAAAGACCCACCAAAGTAAGTTCTCCCTCTCCTCTTTTCATCTATAGCTGAGCATAATGCTTTGCTGAAACACTGCTGGTTTTTGGCCAGAGATGACCAAAAATGTCTAAAATATCAGTCACATTTATTACACTACACCACAAATAAAATCACATAAATGAGGATTATTTATTTTCTGGACAGTGTCAAGAATCTAATTTTCAAAACCCACAAATTTCAGAAACTGGAATTGTTTCCATTCTCAGATGAAAGGGTGGTGAGGCAACTATTCAGGCAAATCTTACACAAAGAGCTATTGGTTGGCAGAATGACAACAGTTCTGTTAACTCAACCTAACCTAGCGGGTGCCCTCACCCACTCACCTCAAGGCAGAAACAGTTCCAGTTTCATGAAATGTTGGGATGGTGCTGGAATACTAGATGAAGGAAAAACGCCATAAATGAAGTACAGTAATCCTAACTGGACACAATATTCCTATAAAATAATTGCCATTACAGTTCAGTATGTATACACATGATTTTTGTCAACTTTGAAGATAGTGACTATGGCGTAATACACTAATGTGACTAATATTCTGGTCGCTGTATATTGTCTCAGGATAAAATCCCAGTGTTCTGACGGTTGCATTTGTCTTTGTCTGTCACTGTAGCGTGGTCCAGTGCCTTCTTCAATTTGATCTTCCTGCTTTTCTTCTTCCATCTGGTTTCCCAAGCAATGTCTTCTTTACAGCTCTAGAGATAGTGACTAGCTTTTTCTAAATGGCCCACCACAGCAGGTTCTCCTGCTCCCCTTTCCACCTGAAGTTGGTGATGGGTCAACTCTCAAAAATGTTTTGAGTTGCTTAGCTTGGAAAGGTGGTCAATGTTGAAAATGTCAACCAGGTCTCATACCATGTGATCTTTGTTCCTTGCTGGTCTGTCCTGTGGTTTAGCTTGCTCGTTTCATCAAATATAAATTGTGACTAAAAAGCCTAACACATAAACAGCACTACTTACCACATACCAATCTGATCAAAAGGTCACAGCGTATACTAAATTTCAATATGCCATTCAGACTGGGAAAGTCTTTTACTCCTTCTATAAAGGGGTATGTAAGTTACAATCAAATAAATTGAATTATCTAACCCAGCCACTGCGTACAGAGGGGACCAGGTCACATGGTGACTAGAGATGAGGAATAATCTATAAAACTGAGCTTTCTGAATAATCTGAACCACAAAAATACTTTTTTTGCCAATGCATTTAAATAAGGTGCTACTAAAAATTTGTTTTAAAATTATGCACTGCGTAAAGGAGTCCCAAGTAGCAGTGAATCAACAAGAAGGTTAACTTCTTGTAACATGTTAATTTTATACATACAGACTTACTTTCACATCTTAAGATATAAAAAATTACAATAAAATTTGCATGATATATAAAATAAGATTAGACTACACAGCTAAATGCTGAATATCTCTTGTAACAGAAATGCTGTGGGGGTTAAAGGATGAGTAGAACTTTGTTCCTGATATGTGTAGTAGATCCTCCAGTAATGTGCAAAGGAACCATATGCCTGAAATTTCCTTACTGTATGTACATTCTCAACAACAGACAATGTAGAACACTTATCTATCACTGGAGGTAAACATAGCTGTGAAGAAAACTGTGGAACAAACATATCGAGGTAATGAAGTAGATAAATGTCTTTGATCTCATAAAGAAAGGGATATGTAGATTACTGAAGAGAAATGTTATTCAAAATGATCATCTTTTTGCTTTAACTCTTGATGACCCAGGCTTTTGGGGCAGGAAAAGCTCTGTTAATATTTCTTTATGTAAAAGTCCTTTGATATACATTTACCAGGAATCTCCTGTCATGTAGGGCTGGTAGAAGAAACTCTGATGAATGAGCACTTGGAATTTCTGACAGCCCAGTAGGCCAGCATAAAAAATTATTGTAGATACATAGCTTAAAACCTCTGACACGCAAGAAATATTAGCATTATCATTATGTGTCCATGCATCAAGCATATCATATGTAGAGAATTTATATATGTCCTGCTTAGTAAAAGAAGTATGTACATCATGTATTTTAGAGTAAAAAACACAAATCCCTTGATTCAGTGAAAATAAATGCATAAAATATTTACTGCCTATTTTTATTGTGTTTGGGACATCTACCCTGTTAGAATTTGAATACATCACCTACCACTCTGAAAACCGATTTTTAAATTTACGAAATTTAATTATTTTTATGAAATATCAGTCACAAATTATAACACATGTGTAAAAATGTAACCCACATAACTTGTAGACAAATGTAGTACAAATAAACAGATTTAAGGATTTGCTGTTTAAGTAACCTTTATTGTTCCATATATGCAATTACCCTCTCTTAACACCTCTTTTTACAAAGTTCAATACAATGTAAGTTTATTACTGATGTACTCATTGCCTGAAAGACAGTATAATAATTTATCAAAAACCCAAACAATTTGAAATACAGCGACCTCCTTTCTTTAGTTTCCTGTTATTTTCAAAAGTATCTCCAACTTTTGTCGAATTATACTACAGTTCCACATCAATTTATAATACTGAGACAAAATAATTGGACTGATATTTAGAGATCTTCTTTGCAAAATTCATCTCTTTTGGTTCAATATTTTGGCGTTCCCATTGATTCAACAGTATGTCAGTTTTGTTAATATGCACTGAAACATTTTCAAGTATCACAAATTGCACTTTTCATTTTACAAATTATAAAATTTACCATAAACATTAAGACGTGCTCCATGCGATACCTCTCCAACTCTGTTGGACGCCACACACTGGTATGTACCGCCGTCTTCAACTCGCACACTTGTAATGTTAACATGACTGATGACATCACCACCATGCATTAGTTCATACTGTCCAACATAAAACCTGGAACAAGAGGGAGCAAATCACGTAATTAATATCAGTGTCCAGTTGCATATAATGTTTATCATTAGGGCGACCCTACTTCCATACGAGTATGCCAAGGACATCATGTCGGTTTATATATTTGCACAGAGGCTACAACTCACGTAAGTGAACATATTTTGAAACCCATTTATTTCAGAGTATTAAAGTATGCTGCAGCAGGGTGAAACGTGACTGTCTAACCTATAATATCTAACTGTATCTCGAACGTCCACTTAATTCTGCCATAAATAAATCGGCTGTTGCAGAAGTCATGGACAATGGAAAGTAAAACTTTGGGAAATAGAAAAGTTGTGCGTAATCTTTGCTCCCATAGTCTTGACATAAAAACTGTACTGGACGAGGGATCACTGTACCTGCCTTAGACACACGCCTCGTAAACGTAAGGTTCCACATTGGCATATTTCGCAAGCAGACACACTGAGACTTCCCGCACTAAAGGGTGCTATTGACCACAGATGATAGGGCATGAGTCACGTGCCATGGCAAAGAATTTCGAAACTGTGTAGTCTTAGATATACATGCAACTTGACGGCTATGCTGTGAGGACTGCTCTTGTTTCGTGCAGAGTACAATTTCTGTCGCATAACTAATTTTCGCCAAAGTGATTTTGAAGTCCTCAGCAAGGTAATTATTAAAGACTGTGGTCTTCCGAGACGTGATTCCATGTAGCACAGTGACACCGAAAGCCTTCACGCACGTTGTTTGTGGATTATAAAAAGAAACAACGTAAAAAAAGCCTCCTGCAAAATTTTTAAAGCTCAAATTCATTTATCGTAATAATTTCAAAACTGTACTAAACAAAAGTACCTTTAAAGCTCTGTAAAGTCATTGTAAGGCAACATAATCAATACTTATTTAAAGACCGCGAAGATGATTCTAAGTTCGGTCGAAACATATCAAATCTCGTGTAAATTAAATACGTAGTAATTTGAGAGTAAAGCTTTTTGTGCACTTGTATTTAACTCTTGCCCTGGTGTTGACATAATTCTCCGTCGAGGCAATTCCACCCGTTGTTTGGGGTTGACCTATTTTTCCGCTTTGGTGCAGTGCTTACTCTGCTACGTCCTAACCTGCAATGACTGAACATACACTGACGAAATCGCTGTTGTGTAGCGACAAGGGTCTGACCTTGAACATGAAATTCTTGTCTGGTCAGCTGCCGTGATATTTGACTGTTGGAATAACAAATAATATGAGTTCTTAGTTTCGGCGCTTTCCGGAACTATGTTTATGTTTCACTGCAATTTGACTGCTCCTGCAACTCATAGACTTAGCACAAGTCTCCTAATTCATTGCCGTATGTGAACGAAGGGCTATTCGTTACCGCACTAAACTTCCTGCGGTATTAGGTGGCTGAAGACATCACAAGAAATAAGAAGCAGTGTTTAAATATTTACCTCATGAGTAGGAACTGCTTCAATGTGACTTCGCGTAAGAAAGTAGGGTGTATCAAGCCCGATGAACTTGAAAATAAGGGCATGACTGCTTGGAAGGGCCTGGTGCTCATTTTCAAATATATATACCCTATAAACCAAACACGTAAGGCATCAAAGCCTAACGGATATGTGAGTCCAAGAGTGCATTACATATGTAATATCGAGGTGTATACTGGCAAACCAAGACCAGTAAATATCTGGTTTTAGAATTTCTGAGTACTCAGCTGCTCAGTAAATGATACCACTTGTACCACGACAGTGTAGAAGTGAATTAAATGCTGTTGGGAGGGTGGAATCACGTCTGTCGTACATTGTGTCTAGACAGAGAAGTGCCTAAGGAAATTAAGGAACAAAATAAAATACCTGAAGAAACGTTAGTCCACTTACTGTCATGAAGGCAAAGTTATGGTAAAAATATGGCGAAATAAGAGGAACATGGAGCTTACTGGGACCCTACACACCGAAAAGATTGTGGAGACAGAGAAAAGACCGGAAGTGCGAAACAACGAAGAAGCCAGAATTAATTAAACACTATAAAATTTATGCGAGGCGTGTATAGGGCAGACCAAACTTTGCACTAACACCTGTGCTACAGAAAAACCGTGAAATGGACTAAGAAATTTGCGTTCTTTTCGCTACACATGGCTGTCCTAAACAGTTCCATATTATAAAAAAAATACACCACAAACTCAAATCAGAAGGGAAATGGCTATGCTTTCAAGGGCTGCATAGTTGACTATGTTCAGAAAATAACAGATAAGACAAGCAAGTTGGCGCTTACGACGAATCTCTAGCCTTGACACGAATAGCAGACATCACCGACACGCAAACGACCGCCGGTGAAGGATGCAGCTGTCCGTATTCAGGATGGACAAAAAATTTATAAAATGTTTCATGCTCCACTAGGTTAAAAAAGAAAGGCGCGGCATCCAGAAGGTGTAGGGTTTGTTCAGCGCATTAACGAAGAAAAGAAACCAGTTTTATTTGGCCGACTAGCGGTGTGGCACTTCGCAAAACTCCGTGTTTCAGCGAATATCACACGAAGAAAAATCACTGAAGAGGTACGCAAAAATTTCATATGATTCCAGACGTCTGTCTAACATTACTTTTTAAAGAGCTCTCATGAATTATTATTTACGTTGGTGTAAAAAATTAATTTAAAATGCTTGCATTTTTTTTACCTATAGCCCATTCTTTAATTGCGGTATGGCTACATTAGAGAGATGCAGCAGTGGAGAACACATGTGATATGACCACCAGGCACACATGCATTTGACAGCTCAAGAATGCAGGATTTAATACATTTAAAGGTAGGAGCCTACTAGTCTAAATAACGTTCTTTATCTTCTTAATCAGTTAATTATTAACATTTCCTATTTATTGGTAATTATCACTGTTAATGTTATCATAAATGACTTACTAAGTTGTTGGTTCACAAGTTCACTAGGGAATGTTAACAGTGATAAAACCCTACTGAAATTTAAACATTCAAATCTGACAGTTCCTTCCTACCTCCATGATTTACAGAGAGACCCTTCAATTCATAGATTCTCCTAACTTTTATCTCGTGAGGGATAAGACACTTATTATAGAATATGCGTGGTCATAAAATTCCAACAGTCTTACAGGACAGCTTAATTTTCATCGGTAATTTATTACATTTTAGTATGAATTGTAGTACATCACATATCATTCCTCCATAAAGATATCAGTAATATGAAGTTCAACACAAAAAAAAAATTGCTAAAATTTAAAATATGCTCAGCTTTAAAACTGTGTTTGTTGCTACAGAATGAACTTGACTTGGCATCCTAGTGACTGCGGATGTGAATTACGTGAGAGCATAATATTGCTCACTGAATGCAATAGTGGCATAAGTAAAAACTGTGTTCTTCTTCGATAATCTTCGTAGTTGCACCGTGCATGTTGATAGTATTAACTCCTTTATTTGTCCAACTAATGTATACGAATTATTATAAAATTGTTAAACAGTTAAAATAATTTAAAATTATAATAATTGTTCCAACACTTTTCGGTTTACATAAAACGTGGTTTGTGTAAACCGAAACATGTTGGAGCAACTATTATAATTTTAAATGATTTTAACTGTTTAACAATTTTATAATAATTTGTGTGCATTAGTTGGACAAATAAAGGAGTTAATAAAACTGTGTTTTTCAGAATTGAGTTAGAGAATATCTACTTTTAGATGCCAGACTGCTGACTAGAAGTCAGTACTCGGAAGGTCCTGCGACCGGCCATCTCGACACAGGTTTTTCTTGGTTTCTCTGTGTCTATAAGCAAATTCTGAGATGGTTCCCAAGATTCCAATTTGCCACTACATGCTTCTCATGTAGCCCTCCCGACGTAAATCTAGTAGTAACCAAATTCATGTTGTGTTTACATGTAAAATAACCACTGCCACCGGGTAACAACCCAACTGCGGTAAATAAATATATTAATATTATATATATCGCACAGTATATCTCAACGTGTAACAACGGCACTATCGTCTTTAAGTGGGGCATGTTTCAACTAACAATTGCGCCGATTCTGTCGGACGTAGGTCTTATATTTTGAGCTCAATCGCAGTATTAATTCCAAATAAGAAATTTGTGGGTTGTGCCACTAATGCACTCAGTGTTCGATATGAAATTGTGCTATCAATTTAATGAATCTAATCATACCTGTTATGATCATTCCTTGGTAAAGCGAAACCATCAAGTGTCCATTTTATATTTGGTGTGGGATTACCAGACGCCACACATTTCAGTGAAACTTCAGGACCCGGCTGAATAGTTTGTTCAATGAAACGATACACGAGCTGCGGCGGGGTGTCTGGAAAAAGGTTACAGAACAGAGCCATTACAATCCAGTGTACTGTTCATTACTAACAGAAACCACTCTATTATTTGTTTATTCGAAGAGCAGCAGCCTAGGTTTGTAAATGTAACAATATCTGTGAGGAGGAAATATGTCACCCTGACAGAACATTGTACAACAACCGCAAGAAGAAGAAGAAGAAGAAGAAGAAGAAGAAGAAGAAGAAGAAGAAGAAGAAGAAGAAGAAGAACACACAAAAAAATTAGCCTTTTATTTTACAACCTGATGGAACTTGGGGACAAAGTTTAGTGCGACTATGCATGGAATAACCTGTCGTGCTCTGTAAAATATGATAAAAATTTTCATGAAAGCATAGGGGGAACTGGAGGCACAGCTCCAATAATTCTAAACCTCGGCACTTGATAGGGGTGTGTGGTCAGTTTCACACTCCAGCCAATTTTCTCCCTGGGGAAGGGTTCCCAGGAACCACTGAATAGAAGGCTGCGTAATCCCGTGTCCAAAAACATAAGTTTGAAACCACCCCCCCCCCCCCCAACATAACAATGATGATATGATGATGATGATGATGACGATGAAATAATAATAATACTAAGCCAATTTGACATTCAGAGGACCGTGCATCGTGATATATTCTTATAATAAAAACCAACAAGATGCACTATTTCTCAACTTAATTTTGGTAAATAACTCAACATGTTTCGGACAGACTTACTGTCCATCATCAGGAGTCTTAATGCTGTATTCACAGCGATAGGTATTCGTCGTACTAGTTATGTTGACTAGCTGATAACTAGTATGACAAATACCCATTGCTGTGAATACAGTGTTGAGACTCCTGACGATGGACAGTAAATCTGTCCGAAACATGTTGAGTTCTTTACCAAAATAACGTTGAGAAACAGTGAATCTCGTTGGCTTTTATTATAAGAATAATCCAATTATTTACTATTGATGTGCTGACACAATAGAAAGTACGTGTAACAAATAACCACAAATATAAAAAAAAAGAAACAATAAAATATAATAAAAATAAAAACACCAAAACACAACAAATTTTCATAACGTGCATTTATTACAACTAATTTCAAAATCGTTAAGTAGAACAGACTTTCCCATGAATACATCCATATCTCTACCGATATATTTAGCCGCCGATGCGCATCTAACGGAAGGACACTTGCGACGCCTCGAAACAATATTACACAAATTAAACTTTCTGAGATTTTGAGCTCGGCACATGAAGGCCGACAGTTTCCAAAAGAGAAAGGCAAAATTTTTATCCATCATAGACAATGAGCTTAATTAGAAAAGGCGCCGCTAGATGACTCCTCGTTACACTTAAGGTATGAGAGTTCAGGAAATTTGAAACCTTAACGTAGTTATATTGTAAATGATTGGGAAAACGACAAAGACAAAGAGATAGGAACTTCCGCTGGATGCTTTCGAGGTTACTGGCGTCTGCACGCGTAACTGAATTCCATGCATCAGAGGCATATTCTGACATAACTAAAGCACAATACAGCATCAAAACGCTCTCTAGAGGAGAAAACGCAAACAGTCACGGTACACAATGAACCCAACAAATTAATTGCCTTAAAATATGTGGTCCATGTGATGATAAAAATGCACATCCCATAACTTTGATGACTTCAGTGAGTACAATAGAGGATTCATGCAATTTGTACTCAAAGCCAAGCAAGCTGGTTTTTATCTATGATGATGATGATGATGATGATGATGATATAGAAAATACGCCACCGACGTACTGACAGAACGAAGAGTTGGGCGGTGAATATTTAAAAAAAATATTCTCCACCGACCTTTCACATTTTTTGACTAATGATGATGACCTTTAAGGGCTGCAACATATCCATTTTATGTACAAACAAATAATGCTGTTATGACCCATAGTTATGCCGATTGCTTTACTCTTGGTTTTAAACTGCGATGTCTTCTGTTAAGGAACGTTGTTTATTCTTATATCAAGTATGTCAACAGGTACATCGTCCTGAACCCTTATTCGCTAAGACAATCAGTGCAAATGTCACATATTTCTTTGTGAGCTGCATTTATGTGCATTTTCCTCTTATTCCACTTATTTTGTTCTGACCGATGAGTCCTGAGATATTTAAAATTTATTTTATTTCATTCTTAATTTCATATAACTGACGGCGTAAAAACTGGTAGAGGGTTTTAATTCTACCCACTAAATATGACGTTATGACTTGCAACTCAAAGATTATACAAGATTTACCACATTGTAGATTGTAGCAAGTTCGAAAAAATGCCAAGGATAAAATATTTCTTGAGAAAATGTATCAATTACGTATAAAAACTAACATTTTTTAATCGTTTTCATTTAGTGAACTCCTTCGAGTGTTGGTAAATTACTTTCTAACGTCCTTGTTTCTTAAGTTTATCTTCTGAGGTTTTGCAGGAAAGACTGAAAAGTTAATTCGAAGTGAGAGGGAAAAACTAACTCATCAGTAGGGGCTATCAGGTGCACAGTCTAAGAAGGATCGTGGAGAAATATGGAATAAACATAGTCTCAAAGCTTCTATTTCCATGGCCCAAGAGTCCCTAATGAGCCAGAGTCTCCTCATTATCGAGGTTTCAGATCACATTCGGGCACACCAGACTCGTTAGGACTCCTCTGGACGAGTGATCGGCCCGACGCAGAGACCTATTCCTGACAACACACAGAAGAGACAGAGACATCCATGCTCCCGGTGGGATTCGAACCCACAGTCCCAGCTAGCGAGCTGCCGCAGACCGTGTGGCTACTGAGATCGCTTCTCAAGGTGGACTACTAGGTTAATATGTAAATAGAGCGTAAATTTGTCCGTTTGTTTAATGAAGCCCCACCAAATGATGACGTGGAATAATGGGTGCAGCGATCTACGAATTTTTAACCTTCATACTGGAGGAACTTTAGTGGTCATCTTCAAGCTCCGGACGCTTTACTGCCCATGGACAGAGCCCGGTAGGTGTTGGGAAGGGGGATGATTTTATGCCCACCTGGACGCTGTCGGGAAGAGAACAATTTCTTGTTCCTGCCGGTAATCAAACACGAATTATTCGGTCGTTCAGCCCGTAATTTATTTATTAAAGTTATTAATATCTAGGAAGCTGCCGTCTTTACAGTTGATTTTAAAATACACTCAGTTTTGATTATAAATTTTACAGGAAAATTTTATGAAGTAACGAAGCTGACAAATCAGATCCAGCTGCTTAAAATCCGCCTTCCTCAAATAGTCACTTCCGTCTCACTTTAAGGAATGGAGATCCATGCTAATAATATCAGACGAAGACTTTTCATTAACTAGAACTCTGTTTTCCAGACGGAGGTTTGTTTCCTCTTTCTGAAGAAAAAACTTTATAATTTATGCATAGCCTAATCGGCATGGGGCTTTCGCTCAGCTATTTTGTCAAATTTTCACTTGTGAAAGCACAATTTCGATAGCGCCTTATATAAGCTGCAGAACCAATCATTTAAAGCAAAACCACTGATAATGCGAGTCCTTCAAGCAAGTCATTCCTCTTTTTACATCATAAAAATATAAAGGCTGTAATCATGTGAAATAACGGGAGAAATAAACATAATTACGACCACGACAGGCACTTCAATGAAAAAAGTTTTTCTTAAAATTTCCCGAGGTTAAATTTCCCGAAAATACTTTGAGCAGCACTCGATTTGGTTCTTGTGTATAGACGAATGGGCGTATAGCATTTTTAATAGCTACTCCTTAGAGTTTCGAGCAACTTCCTCTTCAGCTCTATCGATCTTCGTCTAGTTAATCTCTCACAATCCTGAAATATCTAGCGTGTATACTATTAAAACCGTAACTAATTTCTCAAAATCCTGATACATCCAGCGCGAGTTCTATTACCTCTGCCAACTAATCTTTTACAATCATGATATATCCAGTCTGTATTCTATTAGCACCGAAACTAATCTCTCATTATCCTGATATATCAAGTGTGTGCTATATTAAAACTTCAACTAATCTCTCATAGCCCTGATACAACCAGCGTGTGCTTTATTACCTCTGCCAACTAATCTCTCACAACCCTGATATACTCAGCATGTGCTCTAGTACCTATGCCATCTAATCTCTCACAATCCTGATATATCCAACGTGTGCTCTGTTTTAACCTCTGCCAACGAGTCTCTAACAGCCCTGATATACCCAGCGTGTGCTTTATTACCTCTGCCAACTAATTTCTCACAATCCTGATATATCCAGCGTGTGCTCTGTTACCTCTGCCAACTAATCTCTCCGAGCCCTGATATTCCCAACGTGTGTTCTATTACCTATGCCAACTATTCTCTCACAATCCAGATATATCCAGCATGTGCTCTATTAACAGTGCAACTAATCTGTTACAATACCGATATACCTAGCGTGTGCTCCATTACCTCCGCCAACTAATCCCTCATAATCCCGATATATTCAGCGTGTATTCCATTACCACCGCAACTAATCTCTCATAATCCGGATATAACCAGCATGTGGTCTACTAAAAATGCAACTGATCTGTCATAATCCTGACATATCCAGTGTGTACTGCAACTAATCTCACACTAACCCGATTTATCCAGCGTGTGCAATAAACTGAAACTAATTTCTCACAATCCTCATATACACTATTCAGCTTGCACTCAATTACCACGCTAATATTTCCCAGTCTTTATTTATCCAGCCTGTACTCTATTCAATTAAGTTCTCTTAAAGCACCTCCTTACACGTAGGAATATAATTACATATTTATAGGCAAATTCAAAAGAAAATCGTGCAACAGATTGATATGTTCCTTTTCTCTGTGTCCTAGGGATCGAATCTTGTAAACATAGTGATAAACTTTCGGGCTGCTTAAAATGCGAGGAAATCTCGACTAAATAATCACCTACTAGCTTCCCAATAGGAACTCTACTCCATGGAGTTATGTGGGGAATCCATTTTTTTAAATGCAAAATTTATGTCAATCATAATGCTAGATCTTGTAGCCCGAGATGTTGTTTTCTTATGAGTGCTTTCGGCTTTGGAAATTTAGACGCTTGGAAGCCATTTCAGCATTCAATCTAAAGATGGGGAAAGAAGTGCGACTCAAAAAGCGGAAACAGCAAAAAGCGACGATGTCAAAGTTACACTTTACACAAAGACCGCCTAAAGATAAGAATAAAGACAGACCTAAACTACCTTCTTTATTAGCTATATGAGCCCTTGAACTGCAAATTGTTTTAAGTTAACTTTTCTCCACGTGGAGGAATTAACAAATTTGCCTGTCAACACCACTGGCTTATTACTGACACAACTCGATTCACGCTGTGCTCTGATGGGTAAATTAGTACATATGGCTTTTCATCATCGTGTCCTTTTATAAATAGCCCTGTTGTACACCGAATGCCTCACCAAGGAAGCTCTGGAAGGGATTGGAGACTTCAAAATAGGAGGGCAAATCATTCACACTGTGAAATATGCAGATGATCTTGTGTTACTGGCTAAGGAAGAAAAGGTGTTGCAGGACATGTTTGATAAACTAATTGAAATAGGAAGATGATATGGAATGGAAATGACTGTGGAAAAAACAAAGGTAATGACAATTTCAAGACAACCATTCCCAGTAAAAATTATGATAGACCAAAAACAACTAGAGGATGTGGAATTTTTTAATATTTGGTCAGCATGTTAACAAATGATGGAAGAAATGCTTGTGAAATTAAATCCAGGATTGCCATGGCAAAAGCTGCATTTAACAAGAAGAGGGCTCTTTTTACTAACACATTGGATTTAAAATTGAGGAAGAAACTAGTAAAATGCTACATTTCGAGCAAAGCTTTATATGATGATGACACATGAACCCTTAGGGCAATAGATCAGAAACACCTGGTAAGTTTTGAAACGTGGTGCTGTAGAAGGATGGAGAAAATCGGTTGGACCGATCACGTGAGAAATGAAGAAGTATTACTTAGAGTCAAGGAGCAGAGGAATATCCAACATGAAATAAGTAAACGGAAGGCTAACTGTTTTGGTCACATTTTGCGTAGAAACTGCCTTCTACAACAGGTTAATGAAGGAAAGATAAAAGGGGGATAGAAGTGATAGGAAGACGAGGAAGAAGACGTAGGAAGCTACTGGATGACCTTAAGGAAAGGAGAGGATACTCTCATTCGAAGGAGAAAGCTCTAGATCGCACTATGAAGACAGCTCGCTTTGGAAGAGGTTTTGGAGCTGTCGTAAGACAGACTACTACATGAATGTTGTGATAGATACCGTGTAAACACGTATTTGATTTCTCTTGAAAAACATACTTTGCCTTCGACTGTCTATGGCTGTTGTGATCAGTGAATAGTCCGTTAAAAAGTGAGATATGAAGCGGTTGTTATCTAGTTTACTGTTCGGCCTACTATCCATGGGTGTCTCTCGAAAGGCTTGGAAAACCTACGAAAGGGTCAGTCACCATACCTGGTCCAGCCAGTGACGTATACCGGAGATCTCCCGAACAGAGAGTACTATTGCGTGACTGCAACCATCGGCGAGAATATGTTATTATTACACTGTAAATGCTTCCTCAATAATCACCAACGTCACATATATCGATTTAACAGGCGAGGCCAGACCTCTTTGTACACGATCAACAGTACCGATGTGATCAATAAAGGTCCATTTGTCATAACACAATGCACAGTGTGGTCCATAGTTTAGATAACACAGCACTGTACTGCTGATAAGTGATTGGACGGATTATGCAATTTATAACCAGTATTAAAGTCGGTGTACAAATATATCATATATTTACTGTTAACAGTAACTTTGTTTCATTCCTCGATGCTCTGGGACGAAAAATCCCAGTGTAATCAGGACCACTGTGTAGGTCTCGAGGGATGTTCATTATCACTGCGTTTGACTGTTAGTGCGAAAATAACTCTTTGTAAAATGTGTGGTTACAACTAAATACCTCGTTAATAAAGAATCGTGGAGATCTCAACAGAATTTACTTTGATTGCAACGCCTCCTGCATTCTGTTATAACCAGGGGTGGAATGGTAACTGGGAGCTGGGTAGAGGTTGAGGCATTAGTTGAAAAGCCTGGGGAAAGATTTACTCCGACATGTAAGGAATTTTTTAACAGTACAGTTTTGTGAAAGTTGAGTTTTCGCTCACGTCTGGATGAGTGGCTGTTGGGGAAGGCCCCAAGACACTGTAAATTACTTCCCAAACTGATTTTCTCTGTTTATTTTTATGGCGATAATTAACGATTGCAGCTGCGACCGGAACATTTTGTATATATATATATATATATATTAACAAAATATAATTAAACAACTGAGTTGTGACAGACAATATATACCTTCCTCGCTAATATCACAGTGGGATGTCTAATTTAAAATTTAAAATTTAAATTTAAAATACCTCCCTCAATAATATCACAGTGGGATGTCTAATTTAAAATTTAAAATTTAAATTTAAAATACCTCCCTCAATAATATCACAGTAGGATGTCTAATTTAAAATTTAAAATTTAAATTTAAAATACCTATCTCAATAATATCACAGTGGGATGTCTAATTTAAAATTTAAAATTAAAATACCTTCCTCAATAATATTACAGTGGGATGTCTAATTTAAAATTTAAAATTTAAATTTAAAATACGTACCTCAATAATATCACACTGGAATGTCTAATTTAAAATTTAAAATACCTTCCTCAATAATATTAGAGTGGGATGTCTAATTTAAAATTTAAATTTAAAATGCCTTCCTCAATAATATCACAGTGGGATGTCTAATTTAAAATTTAAAATTTAAATTTAAAATACCTACCTCAATAATATCACAGTGGGATGTCTAATTTAAAATTTAAAATTGAAATACCTTCCTCAATAATATTAGAGTGGGATGTCTAATTTAAAATGTAAAATTTAAATTTAAAATGCCTTCCTCAATAATATCACAGTGGGATGTCAAATTTAAAAT